>Ga0315281_10000323_pt1 | contig 65491 bp, 70 predicted proteins | sample YL17G07_0_MG_FD_204540 | JGI IMG/M metagenome (GOLD analysis project Ga0315281, IMG submission 204540) | Sediment microbial communities from Yellowstone Lake, YNP, Wyoming, USA - YL17G07_0 | ecosystem: Environmental > Aquatic > Freshwater > Lake > Sediment | place: USA: Wyoming | collected...
CGTGGCGTGGCAGACCTTGTCCCCCAAATACTCGTCGCGCAGGTCGCGGTGGGCGTCGAGCTGGATCAAAAAAGCATCTTTGAAATCCTGTGCAGCAAAGTATGTCAGGGTATGCTCCCCGCCGAGCAAGGCAGGTATCTTTCCGTCCTCTCGGAGCTCCTGTAAAACCTTGCGAATGCGCTCCCCAGTCGCCGCCAAGTCAGTTGGGATGATGCTCAAGTCGCCGAGGTCCGAGATGCCGAGCTTCTCAAAAACGTCGAGCCCAGCCGACATCAAATATGTCTCCAGATTTGCGGATGCCTCGCGGATTTTTGCCGGGGCGAACTTTGTGCCCGCGCGATAGGAAGAGGTGACGTCCAGTGGCACGCCTAAAAAGACCACATTGGCCTTTTCGTACAGCTCATCGAAGCCGCCGAATCCTGGGCGAACAGAGATCACATGCTCCATCATTCAACCACCGTTTCAAACTGTAGTTCTCAACCGATTGATAAAAGAGCTATGGTGCGGGGGAATAAGTTTACACTACCGTTTAAATCTACCGTATTTAAATGGCAATGTTTGCGCGACCGGCTTTTGAGTTTTATCCTGTGGTGCGAAGGCAATGCTTGTGTTTTAAAATTATTTTATCCTCGTCTATCTTCTACTCCCAAGCGAGCATGTCCTCAGAATGCGATTCTTTGATGGACTCCAGCAATATCCTCTTCATTTTCTTCTTCGTGTGGTAGTCGTAAACGACCTTAACCTTCTCAAGCGTGAAAGGGCTCAGACCCGTCCAGTACATACACGATGAGACCGTCATGGGTGTGGGCGTGAAAAGCTGGAAATGCTCTATGTTCCGCAGCCGCGCTAACTTTTCACCCAACAATTTAACCTGTCCCTCATCGTCGCCAGGATGGCCTATCATGATGTAGTACCTCAGTGTCTGCTTCTTACCCTTGTTCAAGGAGTTGAAGAGATCCACGAACTTGTCGAACCTCGAGTTGTCCTTGTTCATGAGCCTCAGGACCTCGCCCGAGAAGTGCTCCGGGGCTATCTTCAGAGTGCCCGAGATGTGGTGCTCTGATAACTCCTTTATGTACTCCTCGCTGTCCAGCGCCAGATCGTACCTTATGCCGCTCCTAACGAAAATCTTCTTCACGCCAGGAATCGCCCTAGCCTTCCTTAACAACGATATCAACCTCCTGTGGCTCCTGTCCAGGTCTGTGCATCGCCAGCAACTTTCGCCGCACCTCTTCTCACAATCCATGCCATACATGTTCGCCGATGGGCCGCCGAAGTCGTCTATGTAGCCTTTAAAATCTGGATGCTTCGTCAGGCCCTTTATCTCCTTTAGTATGTTTGCCTCGGACCTCGAGATTATCTCGTCACCCTGATGGAGCGCGATGGAGCAGAAATTGCACCCGCCTATGCACCCTCGGTGGGTGACGACGGAGAACTTGGCCATCTTCAACGGCGAGTGCGGGTGCAGCTTCCTCGTGTAACCCAGGGAATATATCCAATCCAAGTCCTCGGTTGTGTAATCCGGATATCTATATTGCAACACGTAGTTGTTTTCGTACTCCTGGGCCTGGTTCTTGTAGTTCGAGAAGGCCACCTGCATCTGGCAGAACTTTACCTTGTCCTCTTTCACCTCTTTGAAAGACGGCAGCATCACGAAATTGGCGTCGACCGTCCGGGATAGGATGCATGTGCCCCGTATTCCCCGCAGGTCCTTCCTGTCCCTCAATCTGTCGGCAATCTCGATGGCCTGCTTCTCGCCGTTGCCGTACACCAGGATGTCGGCCCTCGAGTCGAGAAGGATGCTGCACCTGACGTTGTTGTCCCAGTAATCGTAGTGCGCGAACCGCCTCAGGGAAGCCTCTATGCCGCCTATGACGATCGTGCTCGACTTGAAATGCCGCTTTATCCCGTTGCAGTATACGATCACGGCCTTGTCCGGCATCTTCGTGACGGAGCTGTGCCTGTCGCCGACCCGCTTCTTCTTAAGCGGCGTGTAGTTGTTCACCATGCTGTCCACGGAACCCGAGGTGACGCAGAAGCAGAGCTTCGGCGCGCCGAGCCTGGTGAAGTCCTCCTCGGTCTCGGGCTGCTCGATTATCCCTACCTTGTAACCCTTGGCGTCCAGGACCCGGGCTATGACTCCCGCGGGTGAGAAGGGGTGGTCGTCGTAGTAGTCCGCCGTGAGGAGCACTATGTCGAAACCCGCCCCAGTTTTGGCTATCATCGTCATCCTCAGCTTATAGTATGCTTTGGCTCAAATAATCTCGGTCGGGAAAAGGGTTTGGACCACTAAACACGCATGTTGTTATATCACGTATCAAGAAAGCTAGCTTTGGTGCCATGCAGAAGCTGAGCCTGGAAAAATTGCTTTAGATTACTCTCACCCAGGGCATTTTCTGAAAATGAAATATTGGCAGTGCTGCCTGTTTCTCAGCCTAGCCGACACAGTTTCTGCTAAGGGATGATGGTTTGGGAGGGTATCTCAAAATAGTCCTGTGGTGCGGGGGAATATGTTTATACTACCGTTTAAATCTACCGAAATGAAATTTTTATGCCTAAAATCTGCCTAAATCTTGCTCATTTGGCATGTTGATAGTGGTGCGGGGGAAGGGATTTGAACCCTCGGACCCCTACGGGACCGGACCCTGAATCCGGCGCTTTTGGCCGTGCTCAGCCACCCCCGCAATTAAAAGTTGACATAGTAAGCTTTAATTTTACTAAAAAGCCTTATGAAAGGGATAATCAACAGGAATTGGGATACCTATGGCCTTCGACATAAGCATCGAAAGTATCGTCGTCTGGATAGTGATGCTCTTAGTCATCAGCCTCGTCTTCAGCTATTTCACCCCACAGATGCTCACGCTACAATCGCGCATGGTGATCGGGCAGGTTCGAAAGTCCGTCAACGAGCTTGAAGCCTGGGCGAAAGAGGGCAGGAAAGTCGCTCTGGGAGCGATAACGAAGCACGGCCGACCGAAGCGAGATGTGGCGAATGAACTCGACAATTTTCTGGAGTTCTTCATGATCGAGCCGGTCCATGAAGACCCAGTTGGCGTCATAAACAGGCTCGACCACGTGCTCGATGTGCGCAATAAACGTTTTGAGGGGGTGGTCGCAAAAATGGCCCCGAAGGCCGACTCGGAGTCCGCGGCGAACATCGAGATGGTCATAGAAGGAGCAATGGCAAATAACTACATATTTCGCGTGGTGCGACACCTGATGCTGCTCGCGGAGAAGACCAAGAGCTACCAAATCACCATGATTCTCCAGATGCAGATGCCAATCCTGAAGGAGTACGCGAAGGCCTTTTTAGAGGCCACAAAAACTTTCGTGACTGGGAAGCCCATCGGAGACGGGCTGGGGGCCATGGTCGCGACGAAACTCATCGGGAACTCCCCGTGCAAAGAGCCCATCAAGGACACCGTCTACGCTGAAACTAAATTTGAGGAACGGAAGTTGCTCATCGTGAAAGCCAAGGGCCCAGGAGGGAGAGTCGGAAAACCCGGTGAATTGATCGAGTACCTCGTCAAACGTCAAAAAGTCAAACGTATCATAATGATCGACGCTGCCCTGAAGCTGGAGGGAGAACCAAGCGGCCAAGTGATAGAAGGCGTCGGCGCAGCGATAGGAGGTCCGCCCACCGAGAAGTACAAGATAGAGGAAGCTACTGTCAAGGGCAAGATACCTGTGGATGCTATCGTCGTCAAGGAGTCATTTAGAGAGGCCATCACCTCGCTCAACCGACGCTTGGCTAAAGCTGCGGATGCCACCGTCGAACGCGTGAAGCAGGCGATTCGCGAGCGCACCAAGCCCGGCGATGTGGTGATCGTGGCAGGCATAGGCAACACCATAGGCATCGGCCAGAAGGAGAAGGAGCTGCCAAAAAAATTTCCAGTGCCGAAAGAGGAAAAGGGAGAGATAGCGTCGGACAGGCTGCTCTTCCGTTGACTGCGGTTGCTTTTTATCGATGAAATTCAATTAACTTTAAAAGAGGAAATGCCATGCGTCGTTACAAACACATCGACGAAATTCAGAAATCGATGTGGGACCCAATGCTGATCCGAAACATAGGCATCGTCGCCCACGTCGACCATGGCAAGACCACGCTCACGGACAGCTTGGTCGCTGCATCCGGCATCATAAGCTTCGAGCTCGCCGGCGAGCAACTCTTCACCGACTTCTTGGAGATCGAACAGCAGCGCGGCATCACCGTGCAGACATCCGCCGTCAGCCTGTCGCACAATCACGAGGGCCAAGAATTTGTTATAAACCTACTCGATACCCCTGGGCACGTCGATTTCACGGGCGACGTTGCGCGAGCGATGCGGGCGATAGACGGCGCCGTCGTTGTGATGGATGCCGTGGAAGGAATAATGCCCCAGACAGAGACCGTCGTCAGGCAGGCGTTGCGCGAGCGGGTTCGGCCCGTGCTCTTCATCAACAAGGTAGACCGCCTGATAGATGAATTGAAACTCACGCCCGAGGGAATGCAGGCACGTTTCATCAAGCTCATAACCAAATTCAACCAGCTCATCAGCAGGTTCGCCCCATCAGAAGTTTCCGAAAAATGGCAGATAAACGTCGAAGAAGGCTCGGTCGCATTCGGCTCGGCCAAAGAGAAGTGGGCAGTTTCCGTGCCACAGATGAAAAAGAGAAACATCAGCTTCAAAGATATCATCGAAGCCCACCAAACGGGCACGCAAGCCGAACTCGCAAAGAAAACTCCCCTTTTTGAAGTCGTGCTCGACATGGTCATCCGCCACCTTCCGAACCCGAAACAGGCACAGGCAGCGCGCATACCTGTGATATGGAAGGGCGACCCGAACAGCGAACTCGGCAAGGACATGATGGCCTGTAACCCAAAGGGCAAGATCTGCATGGTCATCACAGATATAATAATGGACGAGCACGCGGGCGCCATCTCAACCGGGCGGATTTTCTCAGGCACCCTCGAAAAGGGAAAGGAGGTCAAACTCGTCGGCACCGACCAGGAGGCGCGTATACAGCAGGTCGGAGTTTACATAGGGCCGAACCGCATCCCCGTGGATCAGATACCCGCTGGTAACATCGGCGCGATAATCGGCATGAAAGAAGCCTACGTCGGCGAAACTTTGGTCGAGACTGGCGCCGAGGGCGTTGGCTTCGAGGAGATCCGCTACATCAGCGAGCCGGTCGTGACCGTAGCTGTCGAACCGAAGAATTTCCAAGACCTGCCTCGCCTCATCTCCGAACTCAAGAAGATATCACGAGAAGATCCAAACGTCAAAATAAAGATCAACGAGGAAACTGGCGAGTACCTCGTCTCCGGTATGGGTGAGGTGCACCTCGAAATCGTCGAGTATAAATTGAAAGAGGCTGGCTTGGAGGTCAAAACTTCCGAGCCGATTGTGGTCTATCGCGAAACCGTGACGAGCAAGGCTGGGCCCGTCGAGGGGAAATCTCCAAACAGGCACAATCGATTTATGATGACCGTGGAACCGCTTGATCCACAAGTCATCAAAGCTATAGATGAGGGCAAAGTAATCGTGAAACAGGAGAGGAAAGAGCGCGCAAACGTGCTGCGCGAGCTGGGCTGGGACACGGACTCCGCACGCGGCGTCGTCACGATCATCGGGACAAACATCCTCACAGACGTCACGAAGGGTATGCAGTACATGAACGAAGTCAAAGATCATGTCATCGAGGCTTTCACGGAGGTCTGCAACGAAGGGCCGCTGATGCGAGAGCCCATGCGAGGAGTCAAAGTGATGGTAACAGACGCGACGCTCCATGATGACAGCGTGCACCGCGGCCCAGCGCAGATAATACCGGCGGTGAGGCGAGCAACCCAAGCGGCCGTGCTCATGGCGAGCCCTGTGATCCTCGAACCGATATTGAAGCTGGAGGTGCGCGTGCCCCAAGAGTTCATGGGCGGCGCGACGAAAGTCATCCAAGGGCGAAGAGGCAAGATCGTTTCGATGGAGGGGGAAGAAGAGGTCTCAGTCATCAAAGCTTCCTTGCCCGTGGCTAATTCTTTTGGTCTTGCAGCTGACATGCGTGGGGAAACCGAGGGCAGGGCGATTTGGGGAACCGAATTCGAAAAATTTGAGCAGATGCCCCGCGAGCTGGAGGAGCAAGCCATCCGTGACGCCCGCAAGCGCAAGGGATTGAAGCTCGAGGTACCAAAACCCGAAGAGTTCATGGATTAGTTAAGCGATCTGCTATCGCACCAAATTCTTCTGGCTCAAGATCCATTACGCGTGCTTCAGCAATCTCGTGTGGTAGCTTTTTATCTATGAACACCCTGCGCTCGCTCTTTGACAAGTGCCTCTTGGGAAAAACCTCATCGAACGAATGGCAAAGCGCGTTCCGCACGCGCTGGCGCCGATGCTGGAAGAGCGCTCGAACAACATCAAAAAATATTTTTTCGTCCGACACTTTGAACGGTGGCTCGCGCGGGCCGAGCCTGACAATCGCCGATGTGACTTTCGGTTGTGGCACAAACGCCTCTGGCGGCACTTCGTCGAGAAGCTCAACACGTGCGCGGTAGTAAGTGTTGACTGTTAATCTACTGTAATCATCAGATCCCGGCTTCGCCACCATCCGCTCGGCAAACTCCCATTGATACATCAGCACCGCGAGTTCGAACTTGTGCTCGAGTAACCTGAATGTAATATCTGACGAGATGCCGTACGGTAAATTTGCTACGACTTTATTGAACTTTGGAAGTTCGATGCGCAGCGCGTCACCGTAGATTATCTGTACGTTCGAGAGGCCCCTCAACTGTTCATGCAAAATCTTGACGAATTTCCTATCGCGCTCGATAGAAATTATCTTACCCGCTCGCTGGACAAGCAACCTCGTCAAATTTCCTATGCCGGCACCTATCTCCAAGACTACATCTTCGCGAGAGAGGCGCGCATAATCCACCATCTTATCTAGGACAGTCGGATCTACCACATGGTGCTGGCCTGCCCGCTTGCTCGGCCGTATGTCGTACCTACGCAGTGTCGATAAAGTCTGATTCAACATCATCGTGTTTTAATACCGCTCAAGATAAGAAATTGACGCAGTTGGTGCATCGATGGTCTCCGAGGCCTTTTTGATCGGGAAAAAAGAGTTGTTTAAAAAGCTGAATAAAGGCGTACTTCTGAACGATGTACTCGAAAAAATGATCTTGGATTTGTACGGTTCCAGAGGCAAACGTGCGCTGGAAACAATCAAAAAGTGGGGCGTGACCAGACAAGGTGATCGATGGTTCGTGCGCGGCGTCCGAGGGGTAGAATACGAAGTCGTGCGCAGTTACTGTTCCTGTCGCGACTATGTGCTGAACGTCGTCACAGGAAAGGTAGATGTCGACATGTGTTATCACGCTTTGGCAAAAACCATATGCGAGTCACTCGACGCCTACTATGTGAAAAAATGATCAAACACCAATTTTTGGACAATATTTGCTCACAGGGCACTCCGCGCATAGGGGTTTTATCGCCCTGCAGTATCGTCGCCCGTGTTGAATCAAAAGCATGTGCGCTTCTCCTCGACGTCCAACTGGGACCAGAGCTTCCAGTTTTATTCTAACCTTTTCGTGATTGTCTTTTGGCGCCGCAAAGCCGAGCCTCTTTGATATCTTAAAGACATGGGTATCCACAGGCAAAACATCGCGACCGGCCGAGAAAGCCAGTACCACATCGGCAGTTTTGTACCCTATGCCTGGCAGCGAAAGCAATTCTTGGCGGGCTGCTGCCAGAGGTTTTTTCAATACTTTACCGATGTTTCCTCCGTAGCGTTCGCAGATGGCTTGCGACAGTTCTTTCAAACGTTTTGATTTTATTCGATGGAGTCCAGCTGGCCTGATCAGTTTTTGAATCTCGCGCTCGTCGGCCCTAGCTATCTGCCGCGGAGTTTTAAACTCGGATGTTAGACGCTCGTATGCCGTTTTGGTGTTACGCCAGTTCGTGTTCTGAGAGAGTACGGTACCCACGAGCATCAGAAAAGGATCATCAGTATACCTGCGCCAAGGCTTAAATTCCGACATCAGACGATCCAGTATCGCTACCATTCGCTTGTCGTCGTCCATCTATATCCAACCTTAAATCTTGTGCCGACCAGCAAAGATTGGTGAATCATTGAACGCCTCATATATATTATACCTAATACTTTTCTTTGGCTCTTTGGCTTTTGGCTTAGAAGCTATGCTGCTCGGCCTTGGAGGGCAAATGTCCATGCTATATCGTCGCAATAAGCGAAAGACGGTTGCGCTGGCGCTGCTCTTCGGACTCGCGATAGTGGGATTATCCGCCGCAACTGCTACACCTTTTGGACTGGAGCCGCTCTACGTGTGCGTGCTCGTCCTAGGATACATGTTCCTCGTCGGCGCGGTGATCTGGCATTTCAGAACCAAGTTCATGACGACGAGAGAGCTACACCTACCACGGACAGCTAGCGATGCAGAAATAAAATCGATGCTCAAAAAACGAGGCTTTGGGGCCGTGGTGAAAAAGAAGAAAAGGTAGATTTCAGGCTGGTCCTCCGTAGTAGCCAACCTTTCGTTTCAAATCATCGACACACTCTGGGTTTAACAGTGTTGTGACATCTCCCACGGGCTCGTTTAGTAACAATGCCTTTAGGACGCGACGCATGATCTTACCGCTTCTTGTCTTCGGTAATTCGTCAGCGAATATTATTCGATCTGGTTTTGCTATCGGCCCGATAGTTTTGCCCACATACGAGATGAGCTCATTGGCGAGTTCGTCCGAAGGTTTTACTCCTTTCTTAAGCACAACGTAGGCCACGGGCACTTCTCCTTTTATCTCATGAGGTTTTGGAACAACTGCACTTTCAGATACTGCATGGTGCCTGTCGAGCGCATCCTCCAACTCGGCGGTTGCAAGTCTATGTCCAGCAACTTTCATGACATCATCTACCCTACCAGTGACACGAATGAAATCCTCAACTTTGCCCAGCAAGCGAATGTCTTCCGCTATTTTCCGTGCACCATCGCTGGTGAAATAGAATTTGTTGTTGTATTTGCTCCAGTATGTTTCTCGATATTTATCGTTGGCCTTGTAGAGTCCTCGCAACATCCCCGGGGCAAACGGAGGCATTTGAACGAGGTAACCACCGGTGAGCGAAGGCTTTCCCTCTTCATCGACTATTTCATGTTTGGTACCTGGAAAGCTCTGTCCAGAAACAGTTGGGATGAATGGGCCTATCCCTGGCAAGCTCATGATTAACGTGCCACCTGTCTCCGTCTGCCACCAAGTATCTACAATCGGGCATTTTTCTCCACCTATATTTTTGAAGTACCAAAGCCAAGCCTCTTTATCGATCGGCTCACCAACCGTGCCCAACAAACGGATGCTACTGAGATTGTGCCGTTTTGGCCATTCCTCACCCAACTTCACGAACATTCTGATCGCTGTAGGAGCCGTGTAAAAAACCGTGACTCCATAGCGTTCGACGATCTCCCACCATCTATCGGGCGCAGGATAGTCGGGAGCTCCCTCATACATCAGCATGCTCACGCCATTGAGCAGAGGGCCATAACATGCGTAGGAATGACCAGTGATCCAACCTATATCTGAAGTACACCAGAAGATATCGTCGTCGTGAAGGTCGAACACCCAACGCGTCGTCCAGTATACTTGCGTCGCATAGCCACCCGTGGTATGGATAACTCCCTTCGGTCTGCCGGTGGTTCCACTTGTGTAGAGCAAAAATAGCATGTCCTCGCTATCCATAATTTCCGGCTTGCACTCCGGCTCGGCTTTGCTTGCTAGCTCATGCCACCAATAGTCTCTACCATCAACCATGTTTACATTCTGTCCCGTCCTTTTGACGACCACTACCTTTTTTACACTCGTACCCTTGATTCCGTCATCCGCACTGGTCTTGAGACCGATTGGTTTTCCTTTCCGGTAGTAGCCATCTGCAGTAATCAGCACTTTAGCTCCGGCATCTTCCAACCTGACGCGGAGGGAATCGCTGCCGAATGCCGAAAAAACAACGCTATGTGGTGCGCCTATCCTAGCACATGCGAGCATCGCGATTTGAATTTCTGGGATCAGGGGTAAGTAAATGCCGACCTTGTCTCCACGTTTCACCCCAAGTTCCTTCAGAACATTCGCAAAACGATTGACTTCGTCGTAGAGTTGTTTGTAGGTGATAACTCTGGCTTTTTCTTCAGTTAGCTCGGGTACCCAAATTATCGCTGCTTTATCGCCCTTGCCAGCTTTGATGTGCCTATCCACAGCATTGTAACAGATATTCAACTTGCCGCCGATAAACCACTTGAGGTAAGGCGGGTCCCACAGGTACGGCTTGTCCCACTTTTTGAACCATTCAATTCCTTCGCTCGCGCGAGCTTCCCAAAATGCTATTGGGTCTTTTGCTGCCTCGTCGTAAATCGATGGATTGCTAACCCAAGCTCGGCGTTTCATCTCTTCGGACGGCCACCATATCTCTTTATTCTTTTTGTCTTCGACGACCCACTTGACCTGCTTCAAGAACTCACCAAGTAATTTCGTTTGGTTTATGGTTTAAAAGTGATGCTTTGGCGATATCTTGGCAATACCAAGAAAAGTAAAAAGTAGAAAATGTTTTTTAGTACATGCCTAGTATAAGGCAGGGGATCACTTGCCCAAGAAAACTTCGCTCAAGCCTTTCTTCGATCCAAAAACAGTTGCAATTATCGGCGCCTCGCGTGAACCCCACAAACTAGGAAATATTATCTTCACAAACTTCATCAATTCGGGATTCAAGGGTAAGGTCTATCCAATCAATCCAAAAGCTGAGGAGATCGCCGGCGTCAAATGTTACCCCAATATCGAAGCAGTGCCCGAAAGTATTGACCTAGCCGTTGTGGCCGTGCCAGCTGAAGTCGTGCCACAAGTGATGCGAGAATGTGTCGCCAAGGATGCAAGGGCAGCGGTCATAATTTCTGGTGGTTTCGGTGAGACTGGTCCAGATGGTAAAAAACGAGAAGATGAACTCCGAAGAATAATAAAAGATTCAGACATCCGAGTCATGGGACCCAACTGCATAGGGATATGGGATGGGCACACCAAAGTTGATACTCTCTTTTTCCCACCAGACCGCCTAAATAGGCCTCGCGAGGGATCGATTTCTTTTATCTCCCAAAGTGGCGCCTCTGGTGCGGCCGTATTGGACTGGGCAGCCGCACAGGGAATAGGGATGAACAAATTCGTGAGCTATGGGAATATGATAGATGTCAACGAAATCGACCTGCTCGAGTATCTGAAGGACGACCCAATGACCAGTGTGATAATGATGTACCTCGAGCAGACGGCGGATGGGCGCAGATTGATGGAGGTCGCAAAACGAATTACGCCGAAAAAACCTATCATTGCCCTAAAGGCTGGAAGCACAGAGGCCGGTGCACGAGCAGCTCTGTCTCACACTGGTGCATTAGCTGGTTCCGACCAAGTATACGACGCAGCATTCAAACAATCAGGCATCGTCAGAGCTTACAGTTTCGATGAACTTTTGGACCGCGCATTTGCTCTCGCATTGCAACCTCCTGCCAAAGGCGATCGGATAGCAATAATAACCAATGGTGGCGGCTTGGGCGTTATGTTAGCTGACGATATCACTCATCAAAAAATAAACGTGGCAAAGTTTAATCCCGAAACAACCAACGCTCTTCGCCAAAAGTTTCCGGCGCGGGTGAGCATAGGCAATCCCATAGATTTGACGGGAGACGCCAACGAAGACAGCTACGAAACTGCGCTCAATTTGGTGCTCGCAGATCCAAATGTTGACGGAGCTGTCGTGATAATTCTATTCCAACTCCAAACGATAGAAGAAGGCATCGTGGACGTAATCGCGAAAGCGAATAAAAAATATGAGAAGCCCATCACCGTATGCGCTTTCGGCGGCGGTTTTGCGAAAAAATGCGCGAAAAAACTCCAATTCGAAAAAATCCCGTGTTACCCAACGCCTGACCGTGCTGCCGAAGCAATGATGGGTTTAGTCACGTACGGTAGAAAACAACAAGACAACCCTAATCCTAAATTTTTATTATGAGTCAATGAAAAGCAGTATATTTTTTATTTAACTCTGCCACGAGTTCTCTCACAGGTTTAAACTCCGCCGCATACGGCGCCAAATCATTCTTGACCGCTCGCCAAAGTTCATCAAGCTGACACGACCGATTACCACGTTCTCGATATTTGAGCGCTTGGACAAGCATAGAAAGGTAATCGGCCGAATGAACAATTTTAGACTCGATGGTGCGCTTTTCACAGTACTCATGCCAAAGTTTCATGCACTTTTATTTTTTAGCCCTATGAAAAGTTCCTCAAGTGCGCTTTTTTCCATGCGTTTCTTGATATCAGGTGATTCTAAGTGCTTCAGCGCCGTGTTAGGAAAGTCGCCGACCGATGCCTCTGCCCAATCGTGCATAACTGCCATGCTAAGCGCTCGCTCTAGGTTCAGCTTCTTGTGCTCAAGCTCATTGGCGAGCAAAAACGTGATCACGGCGACATCAAACGTGTGCTGGGCAACATCCTCTACCTGATTGAGTGGAACATTACACATCAGCCAACCAGTACGGGGGATACTCTTTAAGTTGTTTAGCCGCTCCAATAACTCGCGCAATTTCATGTTACACCACCACAAGTTTCGCCTGCTTAACTCCACGCAACGCTCCTAATTTATCTACAAGTTTACGAATTTTTTCAGCTTGACCTTTGACGACGATGGTTTCGAGGCAATGCTTTCGATCCATGTGGATGTGCTGGACAGCGCTTATGTTTGCCCGGCTAGCATGTTGAATGTCCACCAAGGCGTCCGTCAAACCGCGGACATTGTGCTCATATACCACTACAATTATTCCGATTTGTCTACCCCTGAGTCCCTGACGCCATTTATAGTTGGTCAAAAAATCGTGCAAAGCGTCCCTAATGGATTCAGAGCGGCTCGCGTATTTCTCAGTTTTGAGCATTCGATCTAATTCTTCAAGAAGTTCCTGTGGCAACGTTAAACTAATGCGCGTTATTTTTTGCATGCAGACCCTACATTTTTAGCCCTTTGGACTTGCCGGGCCACCAATTTCAATTGACTTCAACATGTCATCATCCCAGTTGAATACGAGCCGTTTCCGATCCTTCCAATACTCCGCCTGCAGCACACTCCCGACGACCAACGGCAATGAAACTGTTGGTTCAACGTACGCCGTCGCCATCGTGGCTTTTTTAGATATTTTCCCCCAAGACGTGGCTTCTTTAAGCGTGCTTCCGCTGAGCCCTCCCCAGTGAGGCGCATCCGTGGTCAGTTGAAAAGCGTACGTGTGACCACCAGTATCAACGTTGAAAACATATGCCATCACGACTGCGTCGTTTATGAAATTTTTCGGTACCCCACCTGCAATGTAGATAGCTGCCGTCTTCTTAGACTTCACGACGATTTGTGTCAGCTCATAATTGTCACGTATTGCATCTATGATCATGTGCTTCTTTCCATTCATCTTTCTCCAATGATAATATTGAGTCAAACCTATGCCAATGCTGCTATCGTTGAGCGCTGGCGAAAAAACTGGGATACCATGTTTTGCCGCTGTGTGTAAAATTGAACTCTCATCTTTAAGCTCCTTGCCAAGCAAATAGAGGAATTCTCTGCTTGAGTATGGTCTGGGCTCGAGTTTTTCTGCAAATTTCGCGATGAAAGTGTCGCATTCCCAAAATTTCTCTTCATCTACATAGGTGTCGTAAATTCGATCGATGAGGAGGTCGCGGAGCTCAGCGTCGTCGGCTTCGGGATTACCCTTGTAGTGTTTGTACCCCCTCGCCTGATAGAGGTCTTGGTAAAGGATGGCGCCCGTCGACACCACCACATCGACTATCCCGAATTCGATCATATCACGGAGTACCTTCCTGAGGCCGCCAGCTATTAGCGGGCCTGCGACGCCGAGCAATATCGTTGGCCTGGTTTTATCGAGTAACATGTTTTCGTAAACCTCGGCGCACTTGCCGATGTTGCGGGCTTGTATCGAGCTCTCGCCATAGGCTTTAACAAGCTCGCTTATGCCATGAACTTTAGTTAAATCGACCGCCTCAACTGGCGTAGATAGCAACTCGGCTTTCCTTTTTCTTTGACTCTCACTTAATTCAACTTTGAGTCCGAACTTTTCCTCCATTTTCATTCATCCACCAACCTTGACGTTCTTTGTATCGCTTGCTTAAGAATTTTTGCAAAAAAAATAATTTTCTCTGAGTAATATTTAAATATACGAAAGTATTACTATTCTTGGTAAAAAAATGGCTTGCTTTTTGATTCCGGCGGGCTTGGGGATAATAACAACCCTGCTGAGGAAGAAGTTTCCACAAAAATACCACATAAGTTGGCTAAACGCCTTGCTATGGGGAGGCACGGTAATGCTGGCAGTTGAGCATATAGCACATGGAGAAATTGTACCCTATCCTCCTTTCTTAACTGCTGGGCTTTCTCAAGTTTTGCCAGAGATGTTAATGGTTGGTGTGCCAATGGCTGTAGCCAGCGTTTTGATATGGTCCGCAATGGTAACAATCGACCTAAAAATTGGCGAAAAAATAAGGCAGTCCACAACGAAGGCAATGGAAACAAGATTGGGCATCAGAACGAGGCACGCAAAAGCAACGTAGTCATGGCGAGAAGATGTGGCTGATAACGGTCTTTATCGCAGCGCTCTTTGTGACCGCAGTAGGATTCGTCGCGCCAAAGAAGTACAAGCTGGGAGTATTGAGTATGATGCTTTGGGGAGCGGCGGTAATGATACTTATTGATCATGTACTCGGATACGAAGGCGGGGAATTTTTAGAGATGGAGACGAGCGGACTAATAACAAATGGAGTTGTATTGGGAATTGCCATGCTGATTCCAATATTTACAATATGGGAAGTTGCGATATTAATTTCAAAAAGGAAGGGCGGTCCTGATTGGTCGTGAACCACTACAACAAAACTTCCTTATAGCTAGGTAATGCAGGCGCGATGAGTTTATAGAAATCGAAAGAGGAAATACGAAACAACGTTAGGTTGTTTATCGGTTTTAGAAAACCCCAAATTTTTAAAGTTCAATTTGAACACAAAGACTTTAATTAGGGGGATTTAATTTAATTAGGTGAGGTGAATGGAAAAGAAACCTATAGGGAAGATTGCCCACTACTTCACGAAGATAAGCGTGGCAGTCATAGACCTGTCCGACGAGCTAAAAGTAGGCGACAGAATATCCATCGAGGGCGCCACATCGAACTTTGAACAGGCGGTAAACTCCATGCAGATCGAACACGATGACGTGAAATCCGCAACCGCAGGGCAATCCGTAGGGATGAAGGTCGACCAGCGCGTCAGGCAAGGCGACCTCGTCTTCAAAATATCTTAACGCAACCTCAATCAATTTATCCAAAGACTATTTTGAACGCCCACATCAGGGCTATGCCAAACAAAAACACTAAAAATTGTGCCACAGAATCAGATGATTTTCTTACTTTGTGCAATTCTGGTATCAAATCGGAGCTTGCTATGTAGATGAAGCCCCCGGCTGCAAATGGCAATAGATACTCCCCAAAGCTCGCGAACGAAATAAAGAAGTAAACGAAAAGTGCTCCAGCTACCGCTGTGAGCGCTGACAAAAAATTGTACAATAAAGCTTTCTTCGCCTCCAACCCACCATGAATCAATACAGAAAAATCTCCCAATTCTTGTGGTATTTCGTGCATCGCGACCGCTAGCGTAGTAGTTACTCCTAGTTGCATGCTGCCCATAAAGCTCGCAGCTATAATCATCCCATCGATGAAATTATGAATTCCATCACCGATCAAATTCAAATAAGTAACTGGATGAACTTTACAGGTATTATCATGACAGTGCCGCCAATAGAGAAACTTTTCTAGAGAGAAAAACAACAGTATCCCGAGCAAAACATAGATGAAGAGATTTTCTCCTAATGACAAAGACTCCGGCAACAAGTGTAAAAACGCATCTGCTAACATCGTTCCAGCAGCGAATGCAACGAAAATTAACAAGAATCTTGCGAGCAAACTCCTCTTCAAAAACAGTGTAAATGCGCCGACGAACGATATCAGACTTATCAAAAAAACTGCAATCAGGATTATCGGGAGCACTTTTCATCAACTCGATTTACTTTTTATATCAAGTTTCAGCAATAGTTCTTTGGCCGACCTTATATTCTCTACCGAAGTTTTACAATTTTCGCACAACATCATAAATCTTCCAATAGAATCATGAAGATCGCTGTATTCACTTACTTTCTCCAAAATTCGCTCGGATATACTTCGGATGTGTTTTGGTGAAACAAAAAGCGCACTACAGCCCAAACAGTTTGTCAATTTAAGTTTTGCTTCACTCATGGCTTCGCCTTTATTTTTAGTCGCTATGTTGTATCGAGTTGCCATTTCGATCGCATCGTCTGGACAAACATCCTCACAGAAAGAACAAAAAACACATTTCGTATGGTCGAACATCACCGTGCGCTCGTCGCCTCTATCAACTATTTCTATTGCTTTGGCCGGACAAGCCTCGACACAAGCTCCACATCCCGTGCATTTTTCATTGTCCACCTCGGGTACCCCCCTAAAGCCGTCTGGAGCATGCCAACTTGGTAGTTTTGCGCGCGCAACTTCCGCGATAGCATCCGCCACAGCGTGCGGGCTAGGTGGACATCCGGGCACATAAGCGTTCACCGGGATCACCTCATCTACAAGACGGGGAATATTGTACGAACCATCGAACACGCCACTCGACAGCGCACAAGAACCGACTGCTACTACTATTCGTGGTGGCTTGATTTTTTCGTAAACTTGCTTCAAGTGTCCCTCCATCTTCGCGCTCACCACACCCACCACTAAAAGTACATTAGCATTTTCAGGTTCACCGACAACCTTTGCGCCGACATCTGCCAGCTTGAACTTGGGCGCCAAAGCTCCAATGACTTCGATGTCACACCCATTGCATGACCCAACATTCAATCGATAGATAGAAACATCTTGCATGCGCTCACCCAAGATCGCTCAACTTTGCAATTCTTTTCTTTCCTGTGTGGGCATCTATTATCGAAACACGATTGGTGCACGAAATACAACGATCTAAACTCTCTAGAACCAGTAAGAGATTATCTAATTTCTCTCCACACAACATTTCAACCACCGCGTGGTCGTTCATGTACGTTGGGGGTCTCAACTTGACCCTTTGTGGAATATTTGTACCATCCGATCTGATGTAGTAAATTAACTCGCCACGAGGCGCCTCTACCCTACTCGTCCCTTCACCCATACGTGGCTTTCCAATTTCTGTCCAAAGTTCTCCTTGCGGCAAACGATCTAATAGCTGCCGTATTATTTTCACGCTCTCGTAAATCTCGTTGGCTCGTACGAGCGCTCTTCCTAACACATCACAACTGTCTTCCATTTTGACCTCGAAGTCCACCTCATCATACGCGGCATATGGATCATCTCTCCTGATGTCGCTCATTATCCCAGAAGCTCGCAAAACTGGCCCAACTACGCCTGCGGCTATCGCCCTCTCCTTGGGCAACACCCCGACACCAGAAATTCTCTGAGCGTGACTTTTTATGGCCTCAAAAGCATCGGGAAAAAATTTCTCTATATCGTTCAAAATGTAATTCGTTCTCTCAATCGTGCCTGCGGTTAGATCTCGTCGCACCCCACCTATCGCATTCATTGAGTAATGAACACGATTGCCGCAGACTAGTTCAATCAGGTCCATCAACGGCTCGCGAGCGTTCATAAGTTTGATGAACTGTTTCTCGTCGTGCAAAGCGTGAAAAAGCAACGCTAGCCATATGTGGTGGTTTTGAAGACGTTCCAGCTCGAAGACCACCGCCCTGATGTATTTTGCCCTCCTTGGTGGTTCCACTTCAAAAATATTCTCAGCTGCTTGACAATAACAACACGAGTGCGCATGAGAACACAAACCGCAAATGCGCTCACACAGAAAAACATTCTGGCTGTACGTTTTAGTCTCAGCCAACTTCTCTATGCCACGATGAGTGTACCCTTGCTCGATATTTACGTCTATTATCTTATTTCCGTCGACTGTCACCTCATAAACATCTGGCTCTAGAAACGCTGGATGATATGGGCCAACCATAACTACTTTCGGCATTTCAAATCACCTTTTGCGCAAGCTGCAGCACAGGGCTTCTGTGGATATCCAATGCCAGCTCCTCCGCTGAAAATCCAAACGCCAGCGCGAGCAACTCCACAATGTGTAGGCACGGAATATTGTATCGCTCGCCGTATTTGTGAAGCATCACCTGCCCAAGCTCAAATTGCAGGTTACAAGTCGGGCAAGGCACAACGACCCCGTCCACCTGCGCGTGTTGATAGCAGACCAACTTGGGCAATACATTATTCTTGAGCGCCCATTCCTCGTCCGCCTGCATCATCGGGAAACCGCAACAGATGCGATCGTTCTTGCATTCGATAACATCAGCACCAGTGGCGTGGATGATGTCCCTCATCATTCTCGGCTTCCGCATGATGTCCCCGCCGTTTTCCTCTCTGAAAAGATGGCAACCGGGGTGCATAGCAAGCTTCAACTTTAGCGGTCGCTCGATGTGCTTTTTTATCATTTCAACGCCACCATCTTCGTAGAGCACCTCAACGACATGCTTGACCTGTACCTTGCCATCGTAACGCCTTCCTATTGAAGAGAGGAGTTCGTTTACCTCATCCCTTAACTTTGGATTATGTTTTAGCTCGCGATTTGCCTCGAAAAGCGTCTCAAAACAACCATTACATAGCACGACGATATCGAGCCCATGTTGCTCTGCCAAGCTAAGATTTCTCGCGGAAAGCGCAAGCGACATTTTTTTATCCATCAAACGAGCGACAATTGGATCTGGGCAACACGTGTAGCCTTGAAGATCCATCACCTCGATCCCGAGCTTTTTAAATACTTTCCTTGCTGCTATCTCGGTACAAGGAAGGCGCTGCGGGATCAGACAACCGAGGAATAATGCATATTTTTTCATTTGGATGACCTCAACTTTCCCTTTTTCCAATCAAACCCGGCCTTGACATCAAACTCTGCGCGTTTCATGAGCTCGTGGACCTCGCCCAACGATGTATCACTTGAATAGCTTGCCGGTGGAAGCTTTGGTAACCCGGCCTCCTTCCGCTTGCGCTTAGCAAATGAAGTAATTGGCGCGGTTGCCCCAACAGAAACCAGCGACTCCGCTACTGGGCAGAATTTCTCCGGCAATGTTCCCTGAAATGGCTTCCTCAACGGAGGCTTGCCAGCGGGCCAATCCTTTGGCAGAACGAAATGTCCAGGCTTCGGATGAAAACGAAAGTTTATGCCGAAGAGCTCCGCTGCCTCTTTCTCCGCCCACTCTGCCGCAGGCATCAAATCTACGATCGTGTCAATCTGATTGTCTTCCTTGGTTATCGTCGCTCTTACCACGATCAACTTTCCTTCAGCATCAAAATGGTAGAGCAACTCTACATCCATGCCCAAATCCACGGCTGCTATAATCACGAACCTCGGCTGATGCTCGAGCAACGCTTGCACTACCTGCCTGATGACAGATGGGTCGATTGTTACACTAATTTTTCTCTTCTGAGATGTGACACCTAAAACGCCAGCACCAACTTTTTTGATGCTCTCAATCAGTTCATTTTCGCTCATTTCTTATTCCTCCCGCCATATCGCCGTTCATTGAACTCCATTGCCTCAGCCCTTGTGCCTACCTTTATTGCCGCTGGTGAACAGTACTGCGCGCAAACAGGTTCGCCATCACAGAAATCGCACTTTGCCACGACCCTGTGCTCCGCATCGAACCAAGCGCATGAAAGTGGACAGGCGAAAGTGCACGACTTGCAGCCGATGCACTTCATGGAATTTACCGTCACCCATCCCGTCTTCTCATCTTTGATTATCGCATCGGCCGGGCAAGAGGCCTCACAAACTGGCTTTTCGCAATGCTGGCAATTCGTTGCTTCAAGCTCCATCATTTTTTCATCGACGAACACGTGTATGTGTGCTTTGTCCGGGTTTGGCGCGCCATAGTGCTTCATCGCGCAGGCTATCTCGCAATAACGACAGCCAGTACATTTCTTGGGATCATAAATCAAAACTTTTTGCTCAGCAGCCCTCTCATTCAATAGCTCGCCTCTTTTAGCCGAAAGAGTTCATTGAGCTTAAGTTTTTCGCCTAGGCTAATCTCTGAGCACCTGTACTTCCGCTTTTTTTACAACGGTCTCCGCCGCACCCTTGATCTGTTGCGAAAGGTAGGCGACAAGCGGACATTCAGGGATAGTCGGCCTGAAGGCGATTCTCGCACTATTGCCATCGACGCTTATCTTCTCTATCATGTCCATCTCTACGACGTTTATTCCAGTTTCTGGATCTATGACTTCCTTCAGTTTTTCCTTTATCTGCTGTGCCTTGTCCACTGGCATTATACCAACTCTTCACCAGGTTTCCACTCGAAGTGCGCCTGAAGCAATGTGTACGCAGCCTGTGGGGGCACTATGCCACGCTCGGTGATTATTAGATCTATGTACTCCGGAGGTGTCACATCGAACACCGGGTTGCGTATTTTAACGCGTGGGAACCGCTTGGGATTGACTATCTCTTTTGGGTCACGCTCCTCTATCTCAACGAGGCTGCCAACCAACGTGCCCGGGTGGAATTTGTAGCTCTCTGCAGCAACAAAAAATGGCACTCGGGCCTCATGTGCGACGAGGGCTATTTGGGATGTGCCTATCTTGTTGATGACCGCGCCATTCGCCGCAATGCTGTCCGCGCCCACTATCACCTTATTCACATCTCTTATGAAATATCTAACCGCTGAGTCGACGATCAATGTCGTTGGCACCCCGGCTTTGCTGAGTTCGCGGGCGCTTACGAAACCCTGCCTCGATGGTCTGGACTCTGTAACAAAAGCTTTGATTCTCTTCCCTTGTTTGAAGGCGGTCTTGATCACTGCGAGCGCACATTGGCTGTTACAATGGGTCATCAAAACATCCCCATTTGATATCCTTCGTGCACCTATCTCGCCAATCACTTTGACCGCATTATTAGATGTGTGTATAAATTCGTCTGTACGCGAGACGACAATTTTCCGCAATGTCGCAATATCTGCACCCTTCATCGGCACCAGCTTAGAGACCACAAACTTTACTGCGTTCGGCAGGGACACAGCTGTCGGCCTCGTGGCGATCAGAAGCGACGCTACGCGGTCGATCTCCTTTATAAACTCGAAAGAAGTTTTTGCCTTCGACGTTTTCGCGGCAATCTTCAACGCGGAGGCCGCAGCCCTCCCGATCTTGCCCGCGCCCCTTATCTTCATCGTGCGGATATCTTGCGCGATGCGCTCCACTTGATTTAACATGTCATCGCCAACCGAACTATGCCAAACTAGTTTAAATCGTTGGCTGTTAGTGCAATTTCCTCCTCAACTCATTCATAAAAATTTGGCTGTCGGTTTTGTGCGTCTGATCGGACTCCGCAGAGACGCTCTGTTTGAATTTTTCCAAGAAGATATTAACATCAGAAGACTCACCTGACACTTTTTCAACTAAAGCTTTGAGCTCTTGTGGGTAGACGAGGTACGGCATGACAGAAGATAAGGAATCTAGAATCAACTTTCTTTCTATCTCTTGCATCTCAGCACCTATACATTGAGCGGCAATTCTTTGAGTGTGCCCATCGTCACAGTTGTCATCACGCTCTTCACAGAGTCAAACGCATTTATCTTATCGTCGACGAATTTTTTTAGGTCCTCGAGGTTCTTGGTGCGCACTTTCACCAAAAGAGAATGATTTCCAGTTGTCTGGTGTAGCTCGCAGACCTCATGATAACGAGTAAGCGTCTTGGCGACCTCACGTATGCTACGCGCATCAACTTCGATGTTCACGAAAGCTAGGACTCCACGACCAAATTTTTGAGGGTCGATGACAGCTGCATAGCCCGTTATCATCCCCGATTTCTCAAGATGTTTGATACGTTTGCGAACACCCGATATACTGAGGCCAACTTCTCGGCCCATCTTGCTTAGAGACACTCGAGCGTTCGCACTTAGCATCTTCAAAAGTCGCATATCGACGCTGTCCAAAATGTCTCCTCCACCTGCCTCGGATTAAAGTCTCGGTAATCTCTCTATTTATCTTTTGTGTATGTAATTTTTGACAAATTTTCATTTAAATTGATGGAAAAAATTTGAAAAACGTGCATCAGAATACCGTCAACTTTCCAGAAATTATCATGTTCGTGATTTTTTTAATATTTGAAAGCCATTCGTTGGCTATGCCATCGATCTCCGAGCGCAGAGCTCCGAGTTTGTATCTTTTCTCTGGGATTACGCCAATATTTAAAACGTGCGGCTGATCTATCGGCTTGCCTATCTGGCTGAGTATTTTCACGAAAGCCTCGTCCACGCCCTTCAACTTCGCCACATCCTGAGCGATCTGGATGGCGAGCAAGTTGTAGATCTTGCCAACATGGTTGACGGGGTTCTTTCCAGCTGCAGCCTCAAGCGACATCGGGCGCCCTGGCGTAATCAAACCATTGACTCTATTACCTCGGCCCGTCGCCCCATCATCACCTTGCTCCGCCGATGTCCCTGTGACTGTTATGTACGCCACGCCCTTGCTGGGATTGTCCGCTGTGTTGACGAAGACATCGACTTTCATCTTCGTTATCTTCGCCGCTAGATCCTGCACGGCAGAGGCGACATCCTTCTTCAGCGAGAGATAGCTGTCCATGTCCTCCAAAAGCGGACTTATTGCCGCCATTGCGATCGTCAGATCCACCACGTTGCCTCTCCGCCGTCCCATCACCTTTATGTCTTCCCCCACAGCTGGATACTTTTTCTTAAAAGCCGGTGAATTCAACATCCGTTCCGTTTTGAGCACGAGCTCTTCGGTCTCGGAAAGAGGAGCATAGCCTATCCCCATCGATGTATCGTTTGCGAGAGGCATCGACCTATTTCGGTTGAACACATCCATCAAATCTATAGAACCCCTGCCGATACGCGGCACCACTTCCACATGATTGTCGATATCCAAATGTCGCATCGTGCTCTTGAGGTAACGTTTCGACGCATCCTTTGCGATGTCATTTATTGGGATTGATTGATCTCCGACCATTTCCGTCCCGCGCCCAGCAAGCAAAACATATATTGGCTTGATCACTTTTCCTCCACCGAACTCCGGTTTTGCTGCGCCACCAACTATCATCACTTTGTCTGTGTTGTGATGCAGAATTGTGTTAAAACGTTTAAGATACTCTCGACAAAGGGCCCTGCTCACCGCCTCAGACATGCCGTCCGCCAAGCTATCTGGGTGACCTATCCCTTTTCGCTCAACTATCTCTATGTCTTGATTTTTTACTGACGCATGTTTGAACTCTTCCACGACGATGTTGCGCTGCATTCGAACACCAAGCTATTTTTGTTAGCTGGGCTGAGTATTTATTAGTTTTGTCCGATATAACCAATAGGAATGGGGGGTAAAATGCGACTTTTAAAGCCACCGGAGATTCGCGCCAGGCGTTTGGAGTTGGGCCTCACACAAGTGCAACTTGCTAAACTAGCTGGAGTGACGCAGGCATACATAGCTAAGATAGAGGCGGGCACTGCAGACCCAACTATATCTATCCTCGAGAAAATTTTGGAAACGCTTGAGAAAACTGCCAGTGAAAAAGAAAAAACCGCCAGAGAAAAACACGTAACGGCAAAGGAAATAATGGCCACTCCTGTAATCTCCGTAAAACCGGACGATAAAATAGAAAGAGCTGCGAAGCTGATGAACTCGTACAAGATATCCCAACTCCCTGTGATAGACGGTGACGCCCAAATCGGCTCCATCTCAGAAGCCACACTGATGCATCAGTTGACGACTGGAAAAGATATGTCAAAGCTTGTCAGAAGAAGCATAAAAGAAATAGTGGAAAGCCCATTCCCGACAGTTAGCAAGGATACCGATGTTGAGACTATTTACCACTTATTGGAACATAGCCCAGCTGTCTTGGTAGTTGACCGTGGAAAAGCGGTGGGGATATTGACCAAGGCTGACGCTCTCAAACTTAGAAAATTGAAAATTTGATATTGCAAGAGCTGCTTTTTTAGATATTTATTCTGATGGCTAGACAATGATTTGGTGTACCGATGGTCGACGAACCAGCGAAAGACCGCGTGGCTAGATGGATAGCAGGCGATATCGCGCTGTCCGATAAGCCTGGCAACGCCCTCAAACTTTGGCGGGATAGATTCGAGATGAGCCAAACTGCGCTAGCCGGCGCCTTGAAGATTTCACCATCAGTAATAAGCGACTACGAAGCTGGGCGGCGCAAGTCTCCTGGAGTGACTACTGTCAAACGCATAGTCGAGGCCTTGATCATGAACGACATCAAAGTGGGTGGAAAAGTCACAAGGGCCTATTCTTCCATGTTTGGGAGTCAATTACCGCCCGACGTGCTTCTAGACATGCGGGAGTTCGAGAAACCGATAGACGGCAAGGCGTTGTGCAAGGCTATCGATGGAGAAGCTGTCGCAAACAAGGATCTGCTGGATAAAAGATTGTTTGGTTACACTGTCATCGATGGCCCAAAAGCCATCCTTATGCTCTCCGCCGAGGAATTCATGCACCTCTACGGGATGACGACAGAACGCGCCCTCGTATTCACGGGCGTCACCACCGGTCGCTCGCCCATGATAGCCATAAAAGTGAAGGGGATAACCCCCGGAGTCGTCGTCATTCATGGGGAAATCAAAGAAGTCGACCCCCTGGCAGTAAAAATTGCTGAAATCCTACGCGTCCCGCTCATAGTGTCCAAGATAACTGCCGTAAACGAACTCATAGAGAAGCTCAAGAAGTGCTCCCCATAGCTGCGATAACGGCAAACGCCGAAGTTTTTATAGACAAATCAAAAGTCTTTTATCCCTTAACTCAAATGGTTGAAACAAGCAAAATCTATTCGGTGGAAATACCAATGGACGTTGGAATCGTTGGCTACGGAGTTTACATCCCTCGGTATCGCATCAAAGTTGAAGAGATAGCGAAGGTCTGGGGGACGGACGCCGAGCGAGTCAAACGTGGCCTTTCCCTTGAGGAAAAATCTGTCCCAGGCCTAGACGAGGATGCCGCCACGCTAGCTGTCGAGGCCGCTAGAAACGCTGTCAGGCGATCTGGAATCAACCCACAGGACATAGGCGCCATCTACGTCGGCTCGGAGTCGCACCCATACGCCGTTAAACCAACTGCCACAATCGTGGCTGAAGCCATCGAGGCGACCCCTGACCTGACCGCCGCTGACTACGAGTTTGCCTGCAAGGCTGGCACAGCCGGGATCCAGACATGTATGGGCATGGTGGGGTCCGACATGATAAAATACGGTATGGCGATAGGTACAGATACTGCCCAGGGCGCTCCGGGGGATCCGCTAGAGTATACGGCTGCTGCGGGTGCGGCGGCGGTCATCGTCGGGAAGAATGGTAGCCAGACGATTGCCTCCATCGAGGACACATATTCTTACACCACTGACACCCCTGACTTCTGGAGGCGGGAAATGCGACCATACCCCAGGCATGGCGGGCGCTTCACCGGCAAACCTGCGTATTTTAAACACGTACTCTCTGCCGCTCATGGACTCCTGAGGAAGCTCCAACTCGCCCCCAAGGACTTTGCATATGCCGTCTTTCATCAGCCAAATGGCAAGTTTCCGCTTCAGGTCGGGAAGGAACTGGGTTTTACCAAGGAGCAAATAATGCCTGGAACACTCGTGCAAAAAATTGGCAATACATATTCTGGGGCAAGTATGATCGGCCTAGCCGCGGTCCTAGACCAAGCGAAGCCGGGTGAAAGGATCCTAGTGGTTTCCTATGGCTCGGGCGCCGGCAGCGATGCTTTCAGCATCATGGTAAAAGATGGGGTAGAAGCTAAGCGGGACGCCGTACCTAAAGTGGCTGACTACATCAACAATAAAACATACATCGACTACTCCACTTATGCAAAGTTTAAGCAGCTCTTGGTGAAGTAAATGCGCAAGGTTGCAATTATTGGGGTTGGATTGACAAAATTCGGGGAGCTTTGGGATGTCTCCCTCAGGCGGCTGATGCTCGAGGCTGGAGCTCGGGCGATCGAGGATGCTGGCATAGATGGCAAGAAAATTGACGCCATGTACGTGGGAAATATGTCAGCTGGGCAGTTCATCAGCCAAGAACACATCGCCTCGCTGATAGTTGACCATGCTGGCCTGACGCCTATACCCTGCACGCGGGTGGAAGCAGCGTGCGCATCCGGTGGATCGGCTCTTCGCCAAGCGGTGATAACTGTCGCCTCGGGCATTCACGACATCGTGGTCGCCGCCGGAATAGAGAAGATGACCGACGTGCTCGCCGAGCAGACCACCGAGGCCTTGATCACCGCCGCAGACCAAGAGTGGGAGGCATTCGTTGGCGCTACTTTTCCGGGCCTCTATGCGCTTATGGCCAGACGTCACATGTACGAATTCGGCACGACCGAGGAACAGCTCGCAAAGGTGGCTGTGAAGAACCACCACAACGCCTGTTTCAACCCGTGCGCGCAGTACCAGATGGAGATAACTGTTGAGGACGTACTCAACTCTTCCCCGGTAACCACGCCGCTGAAGCTGCTCGACTGCTCACCCATCACCGATGGCGCCGCCTGCGTCATTTTAGCCCCATTCGACAGGGCGAGGGAATTCACGGATACTCCAATACTGGTCGCCGGCACTGGCCAGGCGAGCGATACCATCTCGCTACACGACCGCCAGACACTCGTTGGAATAGCCGCCACTAACAAAGCTGCAGAACTGGCCTACAAGATGGCGGGCATCGGTCCAAACGATATAGATCTCGCTGAGGTTCACGATTGTTTCACCATCGCTGAGATAATGGCCATCGAGGACTTGGGCTTCTGCAAAAAAGGTGATGGGGGCAAGGTAACGGAGCGAGGTGAAACCGCCATCGGCGGGCGAATCCCTATAAACACGAGCGGCGGCCTAAAAGGCAAGGGGCACCCTGTTGGCGCTACTGGTATAGCCCAAGCTGTAGAAATTACTCAACAGCTCCGCGGCGAGGCCGGCAAACGCCAAGTCAACGGCGCTGAGATCGGGCTGACGCACAACGTCGGCGGCTCAGGCGGAACCGTCGTAGTCCACGTGATGAGGAGGGGTGACTGATGGCTGTCCCACGTTTCTGGAGGGAAATCTCCAACCGCTACAACCTCATAGGAACAAAATGTGGCAACTGTAACAAAATCTTCTTCCCACCGCGTTACATCTGCCCGAAATGTAGGCGGATTGGCAAGCTGGATCCGTACAAGTTGAATGGAAAGGGTAAAATCATCTCGTTCACCGTTACCCATGTCGCACCCAACGGTTTCGAGGACCAAGCGCCTTACGCGCTCGCTATAATAGAGCTCGACGAGGGGTCCCGCCTCACCGCGCAGATCACCGACTGCGACCCAAACCGAATCAAAATTGGCGACCGCGTCGAAATGATATTCAGACGGATAGGTCAAGATGGCGGAGATGGCGCCATATACTACGGATACAAAGCTAGGTTGATCTAAATTTTCCTAGCAAAAGTCAAGTAGCCTGTGTGCGCGATCATCCGCGTACTCGGACGTGTGGCCCCAGGTTTGACCTCGAACTCTCTCACAAGGCACTCGATGGTTCGATAGTCGATGAAGCTATGTTTTGGCAGCTCCATGTAAAGCCTTTGAATATGTTCGACACATGGTGAAAAAGCCACAAAATGACCGCCGGGTTTTAGTGCTCCGTAGACGTGGGCAAGCGCTCGCTCAGGCTGAGGCAAATCGAGCGTCACGAGATCGACATTTTTCTCGTCTATGCCCTCGTAAATATCCTTGCGCTTTATTTTGACAATATCGCCCAGCCCAGCAATCGCGACGTTCTCCTCGGCCAATTGAGCAAAATCCTCCCGTACCTCGTAACTGATAACTCTGCCATTTGGCCTGACGAGATTTCCCAGAAATATCGCGAGCGCTCCGGAGCCCGCGCCAGCGTCCACGACAAGATCGCCTGGACCCACACCTGCGTAAGCCACTATCTGTGCCGCGTCTTTCGGAAGCATTATCTGCGGCATTCGGCGCATCTTTTGAAGGTAGTCGACCATGCGTGGGCTCAACACAACGAACTCCTTGCCGACATGCGACTTAATTCGGATGCCCGGTTCCGCCCCTATCAGCCCCGCCAAATCGATGACCCCAAGGTCCGTGTGGAGCTGCCTCCGCTCGGCCTTTACGAGGTACTTCCTGCCCCGCTCGTCGATGAGGATTGCCCGCTCGCCTTCTTGAATCATAACAACCACAGATTTTTACGTATGCCAGCTTAAATAACGGCTCGAAGGACGGCGACAAAATGGACATAACATGGCACACGAAACACTTGAAGCCGCGGCAGATGATTGCGATCCCGCTCGTGCTCGCCGCAGTATTCGCGGCAGTATTCTTGATTCGGGGCGTGCCCATGAGCATAGAGTTCTCCAGCGGCACCATGATAACTTATCGCAACTTGGAAAACAGCCCAAACGCCGATGCTGTCGAGAGCGCGCTCAGCACAGTTCTAGCGGCCGATGTTAAAGCTGTCATAACTCAAGATTCGGCTACTGGGACATTCGGCTTGGATATCCAAACTACGAAGGTACTTGACAATACCGATGAGAACCAAGTTCAATGTACGATGGCCGATCGGTTTGGCATCCAAAGTACACCTGAATTTTATGCGATCGAGCCAGCCATAAGCCAAACTTACTTACGCGGGGCTATGTGGGCAATCGTCTTATCATTCATCGCGATGTTCGTGATCGTCTTAATCGTGTTCAGGCATAGGATCGTCGGCATAATGCTGCCATGCGTCGCACTCAACATGGTCTGGGCCCTCGGCGGGCTGGCTCTTTTTCAAATGCAATTTAGCTTGGCAACCCTGAGTGGGTTCCTCCTGATGATTGGTTTTTCAATCGATACAAATATTCTACTCACCGAGCATATGCTGCGGCGGGTTGGAAGCGAACCACGAGAGAGAATGGCGACCGCGATGCTGACCGGATACATGATAACCGGGACGAGCCTCGTGACGATGATATGCATCAACATCCTCGTAACGAACCCATCGATCACCCAGCTGGTGACCGTGCTCACATTCGGCCTTGCTGGTGATCTCTTCAATACTTGGTTCCTGAACGGCGGCGTCTTGATATGGTACACAGAACGCCAAAAAAGGAAGGAGTACTATGTCTCTCTTTAAGGAAAAACGGATCCTGCTCCTCGCTGGGATATGTCTTCTCGCCGTGGTGTTACTCGTCACGCCCGGCATCAGATATGGGATAGACATCGCCGGTGGCTCGAGGATAGTCCTAAAGCTCGAAGCATCGCAGGCAACAATTCAACTAGTAACCCCGATAGTTGGTGATAATCTTACGCCTCTAGACGATATCGCTAGATTAATTATGGATAACCTGCTCACCAGCGTTAAAATAGTAAGTTTAGATAGAACTGCCAACACGGCGGTTTTTGAGATAGGGCGCTCGGTGGAGAACGATGTCCTTGCTTCAATCATCGATAATAATGGACAAGTTATTTCTGTAGAGGGAGGTAAGATAAGCGATCAAACGCGTGAGGAAGTCACAAACTTGCTTCAAACGCGTGTAGATCCCGCCGGCCTTTTAGGCGTACAGTCCCGGCCGATGGGTGCCAATCTAGTCCTCTTCGAAGTTCCAGCGATGGATCCAGAAAGGGCAAAAGCTCTACTCGGGCAAACGGGGCGCTTGGAAGCATTTATAGAAAACACGCTTGTACTGACTGCCGACGATATCGAAACAGTTGGTAGTATAAAAATCACAGAAACGAGCGGCGTCTACAAATACGAAGTGCCACTTACTATATCTCAAGATGGGGCAAACAAGTTTGCAGCTGCTTCAGACGGAAAGGGAAATTATCCATTCGTTATCTATCTTGATCGGCCAGATGATGCCGTCCTGCTCTTCAACAACCAGTTATTAACTAACATGTCGACTGCCCTCACCTACGACAATACTGCGCGAACATTCCGCATCACCATCTCTGGGACCCAAGGCGTTTCTGAATCTCATAGCTATGACCTACTTGTGTCTTTTATCCTAATATCTAAAGACAATCTGGACAACGAAACATTGCAAACCATACAAGAAATGTACGCAACGAAGAACCGCGCCATTTTTTTGGGATCGGTGACTGACTTTTCAGAAAACGTTACTGGTAGCGTCAAAGCAATTTTCACTGAAAACAAAGTAGAATATCTCCCGAAGACATCTGAAACCGAAACTACTGAAAGTTGGCTTCAACGTGCGTGCGGCCTGCAGTCGGCTCCCGCTATCAGCCCAGACATTGCTGGCAAGGCCTCGCAAAACGTCGAAATCTCTGGGTCTCGGAGCACCTATGAAAGTGCTGAAAGAGAAGCCAGCGACCTGAAGACCGTCCTCCAGCAACGCCTCCCTGTCAAGGTATCATTTGTGGGCGAGAGTTCGATCCCGGCACGCCTCGGATCAGAGTTCGCGTTTGACATACTAAAAGCCGCAATCGCTGCTGTCATCGCCGTGGGGGTGCTCGTCTACCTGCGCTACAGGCGGCCATTGATAGTGGGGGCGATAATGCTGACGATGGGCAGCGAGGTGCTGGTAACCATCGGGATCGCGAGCGGGCTTCGCCAGACAATAGGGCTAGCAGAGATAGCCGCTGTATTAGCGGTCATCGGCACCGGAGTCGAGCAACAACTAATTATAACGGATGAGGTGCTTCAAAAAGGGCTACCTAAAGCGGGACCGAGACCGATGAGCCTCTCCGGGCGAATCGCGAAAGCCTTTGCTGTGATATTTGCGGCAGCTGCGACGACGATAGCAGCGCTGGCCACCCTTTTCTTCGTCGGATATGGAGCGATGAAGGGCTTCGCCATCGTCATGATTATAGGCATCCTCGCTGCGATACTCGTGACGCGGCCTGCCTACGGCAGTATCGTCGGCGCTATCGTATCTCGAGAGACCACTAAAGCTGAGAAAACACAGGTTAAGGCGGCGCAGCAATAACGCGTAATTGATCCAAAATAAATAAAATTGTAGTCAGTGCCGTGAGCGCGCTCGTTGTAACAAAAAATCCCAAAAAAAACTTTTTCATTTCAAGCATCTGCGCCAGCTTTCTTGACATCATATATATCGATGCCGTACATACCCAATAGAACCAAAAGACGACTGTAGCTACTACGATCATGCGAACTTTCAGAATAATCATAAGAGCTGCAACCAAACCAGCGGATATCATCGCAACCGTGAGCGGATAAAACAACGCGGCGAGCAGTATCTTCTTGCGAGCCTCCATCTACCCCACCATGAAGAAATATTGAGTAGTAGTTGGAAGTTTGGCGCGGACGACGGCTATCTCTGGGCGATATATCACAATCTCTTGGTCGCGACAGGTTTTCCCAAGAACTTGGCTGATGACTTTTACTTCAACTTCGCCGGATATCTCCGCAGCACCCCTGCCGAGCTTTGGGTTAACACCAATCAAGATCGGGAGTCGCAACTTATCCCAATCGTCCGCGTGAACGATTTTTGATATGTACTCGAGTTCCATGCGCTCAAATTTATGCTTGCTCCCATCCTTGGCCACGACCTGCGGATTCGACGATGATAGCGCATCTTTCAAAGTTATTCGCTGCCCTGGCAGATGCGCGTTCAAACGGGCCAACTCAAATTGGATGATTCGATCTGTGCTCATTCTCGCCCCTCGAGCATCGCTTTTATCCTCTTCAAGCGAGAGAAGTTCTCGCGCTCCATCTCATCTAACCTCATCGAGATAAACTTCACCATGGATTTCAAGTTTGGCAAAATTACGTACTCGAGCGCGTTCACCCTTCGCTTAGTTTTTTCAAGCTCAAGGGCTATCTCGCGTGCGCCCTCCTCAAGCTCGGCGAGTTTGATCAAATCTCCAAGCGCCCTCTCGAATTCTCTCGAGGCATCATCCAATGTGGATGACGTCGTGTGTATACCATAACCTCTAGCCAAAGCATGCCGCTCGATTGGCTTAGCCTCAACAACCGGAACAAGAATTCCCATGACATGACGAGTCGAGATATCTACTTCTGCTACTTTCGTGACTTCCCTGGCCGCCTGATATGTCTCAATCGTCCCCTGCATCGCAAAACATATCGAAAGTGCACGATACGCAGACGAGAGTTGTTGCATAGTTCCAGCCCTAACTTCCCTGATCCTTTTGACTATCCCGAAGAATTCGATCACGAGCGCATCCATCTTTTCGCGCAACAAATCGTGCCCCTTTTGGGCCAACGAAACCCTCTGCTTCAATTTTAATAATTCCATCCGGGTTGGGGCCACCCCAATCGTCTTCGCCATCTAGCTACCTCCTTTGACGATTATCTCTGCCCCGACCGTGCGTCGGATGATCTCCTGTAGCTCATCGACCTTGGGCACCCACCCGGTTTTATCTGGAATTCTTAGCACAATCGGTAGCGCTTTTTTCGCCCTCATCCTGCGCTTGAAGTCAAACCCAAGTTCTTCTGCAATACTGTAGGTGATGAAAATGATCCCTATACCCTCACTTGCAAGGAGCTCGTCCAACTTCACCAGCGTTGCCTCTTTTTTCTCATGAATGTAGACCTCTCGCACACCAGCTAACGCAAATCCGGCGGCGGTTTCGGCGTCTGCAATCGTGACTATTTTAAAGCTCAAATTTCGGCACCCTCACTATTTTTTCTTTAATTTTATCTGGCTCTACTTTGTCAGCCTTGAGCCTGATAATCGCGCGCAAATTTTTTACCTCTATTTCCTTTAGATGTATGTACATCAACACTGGTGCTAGGCTGAAGAACTTGGTGATCAACATCCACTTGCACATTTTCAGCTGGCCTTCGTCAAGTGCTTTCTCTAAGGTAAACAGTGAACCAGTTGTTTCGAACTCCGGCAAGGCCTTTGCTAAAATCGGCCCATAAGTTGTGTGCGAAATCCCACTCACCGCTTCCTGAACGCTTTTGGCCTCGGCCATCCAAATCAGCGTCTTCTCGCTCAACTCGTAGGAAGGTAAAATCAGAGAATATATTATTTCCTCTGGAGTTGCCCCTTCGTGCTTGAGTCGTAGGATAAGCTTGATGTTTGTGGCGTCTATCTCGTAGCCAATTATTTTTTTCAAAATGGGTCGTTGGGCTCTTTTCGCCAATATTTCTTTTATGTTCCTCAATTTTTTCCTGAAACCCAGCCGCCCTTTGTCCTGCACATCTGCCCAAAGCGATGAATAATACGCTTTATCTAGGGTGAAAAGTACGATGGACAAGCCGCCTTCTTTATACTTTTCGAGCGAGGCTGAAAAAGCGTCAAAATACTCCGTGTCTTTCAGAAACTCTTGTAACGTATCAAAATTTCCAGCAGAAGCTAGCATTTCAAGTCGCTCCTGTGACATCGTGGATGAGGGCAGCATTTCCTCCAAACGCTTTTCCTTTGACACTTTATTGTGGATCGCCGCGACGACTGTCTTTAAATTGTAGAGATCTATCTTTTTGAGCAGCTTTACAACAATCGACTTATCTTTTTCTGGCACCACCTCAAGAAGTTCGCGATAGCTATCCCTCATATGCCCATTCAAAGCCTGCTCCACCGTCACGACGTCTACATCCTCATCACGGGGGATATTCGCCAAGTATGCGCGATAACCTGTTTCATCCAGTCCGGCCAAGATGCTCGAAACTTTGGGCGCGTCCGCAAATTCCAACATGCGTGATTCGTGGAGCAGCTTAGCTTCCCATGCGCTGACCTTCGCCCCGCTGTAGATATACGGCATAGACCGCTGCGCCGAAATAAACACGAAAATAAACAGACTCAAAATTAGCCCAAAAATTATCACAACGATCTCAATCATTTTGACCCTTCAAACAACAGCCGCGCCACTTTCACACGTAGGGTATCGAAATCGCGGTGCATCTTGCCCTCAAAAGTATTGTCGAACTCGATTTTTCCATCGGTTGTGGCGATCCTTACTCCGCCCATAGCTTGGATTGGCCTGCCGAACGAAACACTTGCCACAGCACCTTTTACAGACAACGCTTGGACAATTTTTTTCTGTGCTCTTTTTAAAACGCGCAAATCTCTTTCATTTGCATATATCATCACATGATTTGAGCCAAGCTTTTTACAAGAGTCGATCGCCAACCTAACCAAATCTCCTTGATATCTCTTAGATGTGGAGTATTTCCGAAGTTTTTTCTCCACCTCCTTAAAAACCTCGTTAATTGTTTCTTCTCTCTTCTGGAGGGCTTCCTTCTTCGCTCTCATTTTTCCCTCCATTAAAACCTCTTCGTAGACGCGCTTGCCTTTTTCTCGTGCCTCTTTGGCCTCGCGTTCTTCTTCTTCCCTCGCGGTAAAGCGGGCCGCGTTTAGAATAGTGGCCGCCTCTTTTTTAGCAGCCCCAACTACGCTGGCTGCTTGCTCCTTTGCCTCTCGGAGTATTTCATCTACCATTAGCTGCGTTCCTTTGTTGACCGGCAATTTCTGACCTCCGGCACTAGAAGAGTTTTAGCCCTATCAGCAGGAGGAATGTCGTTATGAATCCCAAGATGGCATATGTCTCGACCATCACTGCGTATATCACCGATGGTGTGAAAGCTTCTGATCTTTTTGCAAACGCTGAGACTCCTGCCACACAAACCCTTGCCTGATAGTAGGCTGTGAAACCCTGAAGTATCGCTGGCACCATTGCAACCAACGCCGCCGCGCCAACCACGCCAGCTTTCAACGTACCTCCGAATAGACCGCTGCCTATCAACAGCAACATCCCCGCGATAAAGCCGTAGAAACCCTGCGTCCCGGGAATTACTTCCAGCACGAATAACTTCGACCACTTCTTTGGATCCTCTGCAGTAACTGCTGCGGCCGCGACACCCACCATCTGTACACCCATTGCTGCGAGTATCCCCGGTATAGCTGCCGCCAAACCCACTGCTAACGCCACCCATACTTCTTCAGCTACCAGATCATTCACCCCCTTTTACTTTAGTGAACACCCTTTTAGCTTTAAAGGGAGCGAACTTTTCTGCGCCCCCCTCGTAGAATTTTCCAAAAAATTCGGCAAAGTGCAAACGCATTGTGTGAATGAACCCACCCATGCTACCGATGAATATGTTGAAAATGTGTCCAGCTAAAAACACGAAAGCGATACCTACCAACACAACTATCGCTATGATTACTGTGGGTGAGAGAGCAAAATATGGTTTCACCAATCCATCGAATGCCATTCCGAGGATGAAGTTCAGCATATACGCTATAACACCGGTCGCCACACCAAGCGCCATTAGCCTACAATAAGAGGTTACGTCTGCTATCATGCCGATTAAACCATACACCGAGTTGATGGCTCCTCCGACTTTTGAGCGGATACCTTTGGAAGTAATAATACCCCCGATTATGCCACCAATTAATCCAACGTAAAAGAGAATTCTGAGAACGACCACTATTGTTGCCGCTGGCGCGAGTGGACTAAATGCATCCACCATACTCGTCTTTGGAAATGTAAAATCTATTCCAAATGATTTCAAACTCATACCCACAATACAGAATCCAAGTCCAAAAAATCCCAAAACGATCATCGCGCGCGTTGCGTCTTCGGAAATAACCCTGGTCCAATTCCGTCTGAAAGCGTCTTTTAATGCTTTTACTACGGCGAACGCAACGAACAGTTGGAGAATCCCTAGAACTATCGCTAGTTTGAGAAGCGGTAGTGGATTTTTAGTCGGGTCTGACCAAATCGCTGGGATTGTTGGACCAAACAGACTACCTGTCAGGATTCCAACTACAACCGCACATATTCCTCCAATTGCTAACATTATTCTGATATCTTTCGGAAACGCTTTAGCTATCCAAAAACCAGACATCATGAAAATTGCCAACAGTGCACCGTACCCTGCATCACCCAAACAAACTCCAAAAAATATCGAGAAGCTTATCGCCAAGAAGGGAGTTGGATCAGCTTCGTCGTGGCGCGGCATCCCATACATCTCAGTTATGAACTCGAAATCTCTGACAACTGGTGGGTTCTCGAACTTGCTCGGTATTTGTTCTACCTCATCTTCCTGTGGGTCGCGGGCGTGGAATATACACTTTCCATGAGTAGTCCTCGTAAGTATCGATTCTAATTTTTCCACTTTTTTAGCCGGCGACCATCCCTCAATCAGAATTGCGGCATCTGTGTATCCAAAGCTCGAACAAGCGTTTAGTCGCTCCCCCCGGATTTCAAGAAGCTCTACCAAACGGCCGACTTCTGGAGCCCAAGACTTTGCCAGCTTTGCTATTTCCTGCTCAACTTTGGCCTTCTGTTTTTCCAAGTTTGTGAGTTGCTGTCCCAATTGCTCCATAGCCTTGTTGGGTGCAACAAATACTTGCGGCAGCTCGAGCGATTCTATCTCAAACCTGTAAAGCACAGGCGCCAGCTTTGGTTGATCCCTCGACCTGCAAACTATGATTACGGTTCTCTTCTCACCTTTCCCAAGAACCTCGAAGAAAACTTTCTGAGACAATGCCTCCTTAACAGCTATCGAGAGCTCCTTGATCTTCTCTTTCGAGATATGGCCAACATGAACGTAAAATTCCTCAGTTGAGTGAAGGTACTGAAGCGAGAATTTTACCTCTAGAACGTCCTTCAGCGCCTCTTTTTGGGCGAGCAGCTTTTGCTTCTCTATCGATATTTCTTTGCGCTTAGCTTCCAACGCGGTCAACTTCGGCTCGAGTTTTTCTATAGTTTTCTTTGCCGCTTTCACCATTTGGTCATGCGGGAGCTCTTTGGTTTCAATCGAACGTTTGATCGGCTGGGGTCCCAAAATCGATTGAATTTCTTTGAATTTAGTAAGCAATCTGAAAGTATCGTAAAAATCATCGCCCAGCTCCTTCTTCACAAATTCTGGTTGGGTGGTTTCTCTCAACTGAACTATGCCTGCCTCGTGTAGTTGCGATACCACATCATCGCGCGCGCTTTGTAAAACCACAGCTTGAAATTTCTGCATCCTGGCGGTTTTAAACACACTATCACCGAGTGATAGCTCTTACTGTTAGCTCAACTGCTTCTTTATGTCGCGCCTTGAGTTTTTTCTCCAACGTTTGATCCTTCTTGCGCATGGTCTGAAGCTGCTTCTGGACATCCGCCTGTACCTCCTTCCTAAAATCCTCAATAACTTTTTCAAATTTGATTCGTACACTTGACTTGGATTTTTCCTTTATCTGAGCCGCTTCTTTTCTGGTATCTTCAAGGATTTTCTCAGCTCCCCTCTTCGCTGCCTCGATTTTTTCCTTTGCCTTGTGCTCGGCTTCAAAAATTGCGCGAATGTCCTCTTCTACCACTCATCTGCCTCCAAATGTCACATAGTTTTAAACGACGCCGCTCATAAATATTCTGTTGTCCTCGCAATTCATAAAAGCAAAGCAACTATATTAGTGCTGGTGTAAATTTGGGCAAAATAGTTCGAATCACTGGGCCCGTCGTCATCGCCGGTGGAATGAAGGGCTCGGAGATGTACGAACTCGCGCGCGTCGGCGAGCAAGGTTTGATTGGAGAGATAATTGGATTGACCGGAGACCGCGCAACCATCCAAGTTTACGAGGAAACATCTGGAATAAGGCCAGGGGAAAAAGTTGAAGGCACCGGAAAGCCGCTCTCAGTAGAACTTGGGCCAGGGTTGATCGGCGCGATATATGATGGCACTCAACGACCACTCGACATAATCAAGCAAAAAACTGGAGATATGATAGCACGAGGCGTATTTGCACATCCCTTGCCCCGTGATAAAAAGTGGGAATTTGTGCCAAAAGTGAAGAAAGGAGACGACGTCGTCGGTGGGGATGTGCTGGGCACCGTCAAAGAAAGCAAGATTGTGGAACATAGAATTCTTGTGCCTCCGAGCGTCAGCGGTAAGATCGCCGACATCGCCGACGGGCCCCACAAGGTCGAAGATATCGTGGCTACTGTAGAGACCGCTCATGGCAAAGAGAAAGTTTCGATGATGCAAGTCTGGCCGGTGAGGCGGGCGAGGCCTTTCAAGGAGAAACTCGACCCGTGCGAACCCCTGATAACCGGACAGCGCATCGCGGATACGTTCTTCCCCGTGGCCAAGGGTGGGACGGTCGCCATACCTGGCGGCTTCGGCACTGGGAAAACAGTTTTCCTTCACCAAGTTGCGAAGTGGGCCGATGCTGATATCATCACATACGTAGGGTGCGGCGAGCGCGGCAACGAAATGTGCGATGTGCTCGTTCACTTCCCACAGCTCAAAGATCCAAGAACGGGCGAATCCCTGATGGCACGAACTGTGCTGATAGCTAATACCTCGAACATGCCTGTCGCAGCTAGGGAAGCTAGCGTTTATACTGGCATCACCATCGCGGAGTACTTCCGCGACATGGGATACAACGTCGCTCTGATAGCGGATTCAACATCGCGATGGGCCGAGGCGATGCGCGAGATATCAGGTCGACTCGAGGAGATGCCTGGCGAGGAGGGTTTCCCCGCGTATCTAGCATCGCGACTAGCTGAATTCTACGAAAGGTCGGGCCGAGTGCGGACCTTGGGTAGCGATGAGAGATTTGGCTCCGTCACCGTGTTGGGCGCCGTTTCTCCGCCAGGTGGTGACCTCTCTGAGCCTGTCACCCAAAATACACTGCGGATAGTGAAGGTCTTCTGGGCCCTCGATACTGGCCTAGCGGACCGCCGCCACTTCCCCGCTATCCACTGGCTGACGAGCTACTCGCTGTACGTGGATGCAATAAATGACTGGTGGAAGCAAAAGCTCGGGGAAGATTGGAAAGCGCTGCGGACGACGGCTATCGAAATGCTCCAAAAGGAAGCGCAACTAGAGGAGATAGTTCGCCTAGTCGGCCCGGATGCGCTGCCAGAGCGAGAACGCATAGTTTTAGAGTCAGCTAGAATGATGCGCGAAGATCTGCTACAACAATTCGCGTTCCATGAAGTGGACACATATTGCCCCGTCGAAAAGCAGCTTGGTATGCTCAAGCTCGTGCTCAAATTTTATGAAAAATCATTAGAAGCCGTGAACCGCGGCGTCTCGATCGAGGAGGTCAAGAAGCTTCCGATAAAGGACGAAATTGCTGGCATGAAACGAATCACACCAGAAAAATTCCAAAAGGAATACAAAGCCATGGAAGGACGCCTCGAAAAACAATTCCTTGAGCTTATACAAACTAAAAAAGCGCCTACAGGTGGTAAGGTTGAGCGAAGCCATGAAGAGTAGAGAATATCTGACAGTCGGCAAGGTCTCTGGGCCGCTGATAATCGTCGAAGGTGTAAAAGGAGTAGCCTACGGTGAAGTTGTCGAAATAATAACTCCCAGCGGTGAAACCAAGCGTGGCCAAGTGCTCGATGCCTACGAAGATCGGGCAGTCGTTCAAGTCTACGAAGGCACGAGCGGTATAGACACGATGCAAACTCGGGTCAGATTCACAGGCGAAACTATAAAGCTTGGAGTTGGTCTGGAGTTGCTCGGCAGGATATTCAGCGGTAAAGGGGTGCCGATCGACGGCGGACCTAAACCCATATGCGAAGACGAATTGGATGTCTATGGAGCGCCAATAAACCCGTCGGCGCGGGAGTACCCAAGCGAATTTATTCAGACTGGCGTCTCCGCCATCGACGGCATGAACACGCTCGTGCGCGGACAAAAACTTCCCATCTTCTCCGGATCGGGCTTGCCCCACAACGAACTGGCAGCTCAGATAGCGAGGCAAGCCAAAGTTCTTGGTGAAGAAGAAAAATTTGCGGTGGTCTTCTGCGCGATGGGGATAACCCACGAGGATGCAGCTTTCTTCATCAAAGATTTCGAGCGAACTGGAGCACTCGAGCGAGCAGCGCTGTTTCTAAATTTGGCGAACGACCCAGCGATTGAGCGAATCTTGACGCCTCGGCTCGCACTGACAACCGCTGAGTATCTAGCCTTTACCCAAAACATGCATGTGCTCGTTATCTTGACCGATATGACGAACTACGCTGAGGCGCTGAGAGAGATATCCGCCGCTAGGAACGAGGTGCCAAGCAGGAGAGGCTACCCTGGGTACATGTACACAGATTTGGCGACGGTATACGAGCGAGCGGGCAAGATAATCGGAAAGAGTGGCTCAGTCACACAGATGCCAATCATCACCATGCCGGGCGACGACATCACACACCCGATACCTGATTTGACGGGATACATCACCGAAGGGCAGCTGGTCATGGACCGCGAACTCCATCGAAAAGGGATTTATCCGCCCCTAAACGTGCTGCCATCGTTGTCACGGCTGATGAAGGATGGCATAGGGGCTGGCCACACACGAGAGGACCACAGCGACGTCTCAAACCAACTCTACGCCGCATACGCCGAGGGCAAAGATCTGCGCGCCCTCGTGACAGTTGTAGGGGAAGAAGCCCTGACCGACCGCGACCGCAACTACTTGGAGTTTGCAGATAGATTCGAGCGCGAGTTCATCAATCAAAGCAAGGACGAAAACCGCGCGATAGAGTTCACGCTGGACCTGGGTTGGGAACTTCTGCGGATGCTACCGAAAAGCGAGATGAAAAGAATAGATCCAAAATTCATTTTCAAATATCTGCGGCCCAGCGAGTGAAACGATCGTTTTAGTTTTATTCTTCTTTACCGACATCTGTTCTTATCACTGGGGGTTCCTTGATCACTTTTAAGATTTTCTGCGCCAACTCCTCGCCTTTTTCGACTGGGATGTTGACGCCTTTTCGCGTGAACCCTTTGTATTTCGGTAGGTCGACCCAAGTCCTTATGTCAAGAGTGTCCATATCTCCAAACTTTGTGTGCTGGATAACCACTTTTTTGCGCTCGCTTATTACCAATTCTTCCATCAAATCACCTATAATTCGTTCATTTTTCAGTTTAATAATGCGCTCGGAACTCAAAATCTTCATCATGAAATCAGATTAGCCAGGCTCGTCATCGCGCATTTTAATCTCTGTAGTACCTAGTTAAAAATTTTGTGATAAGTTTGAATGAATTTAAAGTGGTTCAAAGGAAATGATTATCATATGTGCGATAAAATCAGGTTGGTGACGCAATGGAATCGCCAAAAATTGTTATAGAACACTTGGAACCAAAGCTCAGCACTTGGTTGCTGTTCGAATATGAAAATGCATCAAAGCTCCTCAAGAAAAACATCCTATTCACAAATGTCAAGAGCACGCACGCAAGAAAAAAGTTGAGAAAGTTCGGCAGGGTCGATCGGCGGAGCGTGCTGGATATCTTCCCCCGCGAAAAACTCTTGATCCTAGATCCACATGCGAAAAAAGCGCTTGCTCCCGGAGATTTGGGGGGAGATGTCATCGCAGTTGTCGGCGGAATCCTTGGCGAACATCCGCCGCGCGGCAGAACCAAAACTCTGCTGACCCAAAGAGCACCGGCGGCCAAGACGCGAAACATCGGCAAATGGCAGTTCGCGATAGATGGGGCTGCCTACGTCACAAAACTCATCGCCAGCGGCAGAAAACTCAGATCCATCCCGATTAAGCGAGGGCTCATACTGAGGGCAAAACTCAAGCCCAGCGGCGTGCACGAGGTGCTGTTGCCATACGCTTACCCAATTGTTGATGGTCGGCCGTTGATATCCAAGAAACTCTTACATTACATGATGAACGTCAAAAACCCTGAAATCACGTGGTGCGATCGACCGTCATCTGATGATTAGGGGACTTTAAATATTTCAAGACAAAGTTAAGACCAAGGAGACAGAAGATGCCGAAATTCGTCGTGACCCCGTGGGAAGTCAAAGGTAAAGTCGATTATACCAAGCTCATAAAACAATTCGGGACCAAGCCGATAGACGATAGCCTCCTCAATAGAGTAAAGAAACACACCCATGGTCTCCATATGTTTTTGAGGCGCGGAATTTTCTTTTCTCACAGAGACTTCGATTGGATCTTGGACAAGTATGAAAAAGGTGAAAAATTCTTTCTCTACACCGGGCGGGGGCCTTCGGGCCACACCCACCTTGGACACCTCATCCCTTGGATATTCACCAAGTACCTGCAAGACGCATTCGACGCCGAGCTTTACTTCCAAATGACTGATGATGAGAAATTCCTTTTCAAACGGGACTTGGGCTTGAACGACGCGATCGGATTTACATATGAAAACGCCCTAGACGTGATCGCATGCGGCTTTGACCAAAAGAAAACGTTCATTTTTTCGGACGTGGAGTACGCAAAAACCCTATACAAGACCGCGATCCAGGTGGCCAAACACACAACTTTCTCGACCGTGAAGGCAGTTTTCGGGTTCAAAGGAGAGAGCAACATCGGCATCATATTCTTCCCGGCCATGCAGGCGGCGCCATGCTTCCTCCCATCCGTGTTGAAGGGCAAAAACATCCCCTGTTTGATTCCCGCAGCTATAGACCAAGATCCGTACTGGCGACCCAGCAGGGACGTCGCGCCGAAGCTTGGATTTTACAAACCAGCGCAGATCCACTGCAAGTTCATCCCCGGCTTGGGCGAGGGTGGGAAGATGAGCGCGAGCCAACCAGAGACCTGTATATTCACGACTGACTCCTCTGAGGTAGCAACGAAAAAAATCACGAACGCATTCACGGGCGGCAGACCTACTGTCAAGGAACAACAAGAAAAGGGCGGGAAACCAGAGGTTTGCTCGATTTATCAGTATTTCTACTTCCTGTTCGAAGAAGATGATGAAAAACTCGAACGAATCCGCAGCGAATGCGAGAGTGGTGAGAGGATATGTGGGAATTGCAAGAAAGAGCTCGCCGAAAGAGTGGTAAAATTCCTAGCAGAACACCAACGGAAGAGGAAGGAAGCCAAAACAGTCATCGATGAATTTATGCTGAAAGATTAGCGGCTATGGCCTCTCTCTACTCAGGGAATAGTAAGTCACATCCCCTTCATCATCGACTATGGCAAAAAGTATAGACTTTTTGACGCTGTGCGCGAGCCTTACCGCCCGCGCCATGTCGGTAGAAGAAAGGCGTGCGCTCTCAGGTATCGCGTGCACCAAAAACTTGGAATGGGTCTCGCCTGGTTTCTCCCCGCGCTCGTAGACGCGGAAGTGAGCGCCAAATTTCAGGCCAGTCTTGACGATGTAACCCCTCGATCTGAGGTCGGCGTAGACTGGATACTTGAGCATCATATCGGGGTCATGTTTCGATAGCATCCCGGAAAGCTGCCTAAATTTGATCTTCTCCCCACTCTCGCGGTCGAGCACCCTGATCTTGCCGCTCTCCAGCAGGTAGAGGGCCTCGATCGGCGCAAGCTGGAGCTTCCCCCCGCTCAACGGCTTGCCGAAGGCGCCCCGCTGGTAGAGCTGGTTCGCCTGCGCCTCCTCCCAAACCATTATCTTGTCCTTGTACAAGTACGCGTCAACGATGGGAATTTCGGCCTCCATGCCGTCCCCCCGCTAAACTAGCCAGCGCTCATTAAGAAGTTTGCTGTGGCCCTACCGAGCTATTTAAATAAACGATTTACATAATTAACTGTGAGGCTGGCATCGGTAATCGCGCTAATACCGGGCGGCGCAGCCGAGACGATGGCGAAAACTAGTAACCGAAGCAAGAATTCTCTTTGCGAATGTGGTGTCACCTCCAGCGTTAGTCTATGCGGTTGCCCGCCTGGTATTACTGAATTGAATTTTTACATGTGCGACCTTGTTTCAACGTTTTGCCTTTGCTACAACTCTGCTTATCCATATCGTTGCAATGACGGCTATTATCGTTACCATAATTGCGTATGTAAGCATAGCTGGAATGCTGTCTGCAGTTCCAAAAACTCCCTTGAAAATCGCAAGAATAGCTCCGTTCCACGCCAGAGCAGCTACAAGTCCAAAGGCGGCTGTCAGTAGATTATCCATTTTGTCTACAACTTCTTTTTTAAATCCCATTTTTTTCACCTCCATCAAATCAATCTTGTTTACAACTAAAAAAACTTGATTTTGCTCGATAGAAAAAGTGCAAAAGTAATTTCTCATCTGTAGCGACTCAATGTTGTCGAAGCGTCGTGCGCGATTATCCTTTTGTCCTCGCTTATGCCCTCGAACATTTTCCTAACGAGCTTTTCTCCGTAGAGTTTACCAACCTCATGGTAAGTGCCGTTCGTCAGCGAAGCTATCTGTTTGGTCACAGCGTACCCATACGTTTCTCGACCCCTGATGTACGGGTTCGTGTTCACGACAACCGTATAGATTCCTTCCCTTTTGATCACCTTCGAAACAGCAAAGACATCTCTCACGGCTACATCATCGTACTTTCTCGCATCGATGTCAACTTCGCTAAAGGTACGGATTTCGCCCGTCTCCAAGCTTCTCTGGAGCGGAACATTGGCGCCTCCATCCGTTATTATCGCCATGACCGGTACCGTCGACATGTCCCTCCGCTTGGCTTCTTTTAAGACCTCGATAGCACTCAACATTCCCGCCGCCAACGGCGTGTAGCCGCTGATCCCCAACCGTGAGAGTTTGTTTGCGACAACCCTCAAGTTAGCTATCGGGTGCTGGACCACGACCGCCCCAGCACCTTTCATGGCCACTATGCCAACTTTATCCCTACCTCGATATGCGTCGCCATGCAACTTCAATATGGCCTCTTTCGCCTCTGCGACACTGAACGCCATAGATCCGCTGAGGTCGATGACAAAAACGATCGTCATTGGGGCCCTATAGAGCCTAGACTTTTCTCGTACATCCTCCATGCATATTTTCAGTGCGGTTCCAAGGGGCTTCTCCCTATATTTTTGTCTCCTGGCGGCAGTCCTAATTGTTGCTGGCAGGTGAACATCTCTGGGTTTGCCCTTTGGAAATCTCCACCCGCTTGCCCGACCGCGATGAAGTGTGGTTACCGTCTCCGCTCTTTTTCCCGCGAGACTACTTGTTACGCTTCTGACCCGCCGTTTCATCTTGAAAGAGAGTTTAGATGGTGGGAGGGTGCTTCTTTCAATTTTTGTGAGCATTGGAGCGCCATCGGTCACATCCGATCCCTCAAAGGCCTGTTTTTCCGTTGTTTTTTTATCTAAAGGAATTCCAGTCTTGGGCGCCGTCTCCTTCGGGGGCTTTATTTTTTCTTTCGATCCGAACATCAGTCGACCTAGAGCTCTGGATAGCACGGATCGAGGTTTGACAACTTTTCCACCGAAAGAATCCTTATCTATGTCGGCACCCTTCCTTGGGGAAAACGATGGGCGTTTTCTATCGAGCCCCTCTGGATCGTATTCGTCTTTAAATTCATCCCTTTCACCCTCAGGCGGCGGAGTTAGTGACTTGTCTTCTTCAATAAATTCTTCCTTAGCATTATTCACCAGAGTTCGTTCGATCTCCTCTGGTGTGGCTGGCTCCAAAAATCCACCCTCTCTCGTCCTATGGCTCAGAGCAAGCTCCGCAGCTATGAGGGCGTCATTTAACGTCACATCCTTCCTGTTTTCAAATGCTGCTAGTGTAGTCGCTGCCTTGGCAATTACAATATCGGGCCTCATTCCATCAACTTTCAAATCTAAAGTAGTCCTGCATATCGCCACAAGAAGTTGTTCGGGCATCTCTACCTTTGGAAGAATTTCTCTTGCTCGAACAATTCTGTTTGCAAGCTCATCTTGACTCGACTTGTATTTTTCACAAAATTTTACTGGATCTTTCTCGAACTCGGTGTTTCGCTTGACTATTTCGATTCTATCCCCAACCGCCGATATTTTTTCAACGCCGACCGACAATGAGAAACGGTCGAGAAGTTGAGGTCTAAGCTCACCCTCTTCTGGATTCATTGTCCCCACAAAAACGAAGCGAGAAGGATGGCCTACGGATATCCCCTCCCTCTCTACAATATTCCATCCCGTCGCCGCCGCGTCCAAAAGGTCGTCTGCAATGTGGTCTGGCAGCAAGTTAATTTCATCGACATAGAGGATGTTTTGATTCGCTTCCGCTAGGAGGCCGGGCTCCAGGGCTTCCACTCCCAGTTTTATCGCCTTCTCCACGTCTAAACTCCCAACAACTCTGTCTTCGGTGGCACCCAGCGGGAGGTTAACAACGGTCATTTTCTTTTCTTCGGATGGTAAGTTCTCCCCTTTGTGATAAAGTTCAGCACATTTCAAGCACATGTTAGATGGGTCGTGCGGATTACATTTGAAAATGCATTCTTTTACAACTGTCGTTTTTGGCAAGACGTCTGCCAGTGCACGGACGACTGTTGTTTTACCCGAACCCTTTGGGCCCCGAATCAACAATCCTCCAACTTTTGGGTTGATTGCGTTGATGATGACCGCTAGTTTAAACTTGTCCAATCCGACGATAGCTGTGAAAGGAAACACTACCCTTCGTTGCATGTAGACCTAACTCCTAGTTGAAGATGCTCAGAACGACATAAGAAACTAACGACTTGATGTTAAGCTTTAAATGGTGGGGTCGCCGAGATTTGAACTCGGATTTGCAGGTTTCTCTAGCACAGCTCCAGTAGGTCATCATCCTTACGTCAGTAGACCCACGATTGCCACTGGAGCCTGCCGTGCTAGCCAAGTTACACTACGACCCCACGAAACAAATTTGGGATTGCTTCGATAAAAAACTTGCCGAATGTGCGCCTCTACCAGCCGCCACCGTACATGGCGAACACGATCAAAATTATCGCCGTCACGACAATGCCCAGGATGCGCGCTATGAGCGAAGGCTTTGGTCGCTCACCAACATCCTCATATCTTTCTTCTGTCACCATCTCGGTCGCCATCTGCGCCGCCGCACCAGCCATGGGCGCCAGCACTTCTTCTGGCTTCTCCTCCTTAACCCTGCTCTTGTAGAGGAGGTAGATCGCGCCTATTATCAACCATGGGATGACTACGACCAGGAATAGATAGAGCCAGACAGAAGTACCAGGCTCGAATGCCATGTACAGCGGGCTCACTTCGGCGTTGAACCTATTCATGTTCCAAATGATGAGAGCCATGCATGAATACACTATGAAAGGGTTCCAGAATGGGTTGTTAGCGCTCGTGAGGTAGAGGCCCGCAGTCCGCTGCTTAGTGATGGGCCAAAATAGGTTGTTGCCCATGTGCCCAAATGTATCCAGGATGATATGGAACGTCCACGGTATGAAGATTGCGACCGCGATGATCGGATTGCCGGTCAACAAATATCCAATGAGGGCAAATATCGCGCCGAGCGTCAGGCTGTGACCGCTCCTCCTGTGGAATGGGATGAACACCACCTCGACCGACCCGTCTTTCTTCTTCAGGAAACCGAACGAAGGACCACTGAAACCACCTATCGGCGTCGGTTTTCCGTAGTTATCTATCAGTTTCGGGGTATACTTCGCCACTCCAAGAGCCTTATCGGGCGGTGGTTCGGTTCCAGGTGACGGAACACGAGACATCGTCACATGCGGGCCAACGTTCACGATCACCTCATTTCTCCGCTTGTTGAAGAAGAGGCTGTAAGATTGCCAGAGATCTGGGCCCAACTTCATCGTGTGCAACTGAACTTTCACCATCTTACCTGGTTTCAACGTGCCAGCTTTGTCTATCGCCTCCGCTAGCTTGCCTGCAATCTCCTTCGGCCGCACATCGCTCGGATCTGGGTCTATAACCACATCGTGCTTTTCTACGTAGACCAAAAACTTGAAGTCAAGCGTGTCTGGCATGAGGCCGAATATCCCGCCGAGCAAGATTATCAAAGAATTCTCTATAACTGCGCCCCTCATCACACTCCCGATGAACGTCAGCACCGTTATGCCCATGATGAAGTGAGTTACGCCTTTCATCAGTATATCCCCAGTATTTTGAGTATCGGGGCAGCGAGCCCAGCCATGCTAAGCATTGCCGGGAAGAAATATCCCACCATTATGTTGGCCCACCTTGTCCTAAACATGATTTGAGTGAGGCCGATCCCTGTTGCGATTACCATTATTACCAATCCCGCCCATCCACCAAAATAGAGGACCAACGCAATTATTGCTGCAAGTACGCAAAAAGAAACTTTTCTATAACTGAATCTAGGTATAATTTTTGACATGAGGCGGGATACCAGAATCAAGACCAAAAATGCGATGACGGCGGAAATGGCCAATACCGCCATAAATAGCCAGAATTCTGCTTCACTTTTTGGGGAAAATATTGGAACCATGATATTCGCCAATCCCTTTCTTATCAAGTGCAGGAATGGGACCCATATGAGGAAGAACCCGCCGACGAAATAAGTGAACCTGGCCGCGCTTCCAGAAACCATGAATTGTATATCGCCACCGGTAACGGTAGCGTGACTCGCCATAAGACCACCTACGCCACCTGAAATCATTGGATTATACGCCGAGAACATCCCTCCTAAGAAACCTGTGGTGGTGCCGCGAACCATATCCTTCTTGCTGACATAGAAAGTGTTTTTGATATTTTGTTGGGGCACTTTAAATTTAGACATCGCGTTCGTCAACACCCAAGGAACTGCGACGAATCCGCTGAATGCCGGCATTATTGCGCCTTGGAAAGACTTCTCCAAAGATGTAACTGGCATGTTAAGCAAGATGAAACCCATCATCATCGAGAGGAAAAAGACCAGCCATCCAGCACTCAAGCTCGCCCAACCATCCTTCAACCTACCGAAGCGCGTCTTCGCCCTGCTCCCCCAGTCCTTTGGCCACTCTGTTTGTAGAAGGTAAACCACACATCCTATCAACATCCAAGGCATGTGCGGAGTTGCAAGTTTGCGGAAAACTGGAAATATTAAACTCGCGAATGGCGCTAGTAGCAACAATATCAGCATGGCTCCGAGCGCGCCCATGCCACCGATGATTGAGGCTTCGTATCCGCGTCCAGCCATAAGATATTTCTGGTTGGGGAATATCGAGTATCTCAAACTATCGTCTGGCGTGCTCATGAACGTCGATGTTACGGCGTTGACTATTGCAAAAGCCACAAGCAACCCTGTGAAAACCATCGCCATGCCCAGAGGATCCACCGATGGGAACGATACAAAGAGGATTATGCTTATGGCAGCTAGACTGTAAATGTGCAAGCCAGGCAGAATAGAAAGAGCCGAGCCCATGAGGATGCCCACAAGCGCATACACGAAATAAATTAGACCCTCCATCAGCTCACCTCCTCCATATCACTCAGCATACCGGGCTGCACCGCCATCGAACTTTCTCTTTGTATGACTTTTCCGACAACTCGCACGTTGTCCCCGACAACGGGTGGATAGGACATTCGCTCGTAGAGGGTATTGGTGACAAAAAGTTTGATGTTATTACCAAAATTGTCTTGGAGCGCAAACCCGTGGTCGACTGGGAGTAGCCCTTCAAACACAGGTGTGTCGTCGATTATCTTGCCCTCGACTTTAACCAAATTATCCAAATTGTCGCTGCTGATGGCGGCGAAGTTTTCGACGAGTGGGGGCTCGTATGTACCGCTCTGCAAACTTATATCTGGCGGACCGAGGAGATTGATCTTAAACGTTGATCCGTATCTGGAGACTATGCCTGTGAGTTCAACAATCGCCCCACGCTTCAGCTGTTGCCGCGCGTTATCCGAAAGCAGTTTATAAACATCCCCATCAAGCGAGACGCGGGGATTGTATTGATTATCCAACCATATATTGTAGCTTTCCACCGCTAAGCTGTCACTCGCCCTCACCATCTCGACGAAAATTACTTTCCCACCGACCCTGACGAACTGGTTCACCAACGTGCTGTCTATGTTATCGAGCGAAGCTGGGGTCGGCGATTGCATGCCTATTTCCTCGATATCACCATAATCTGCGAGCACCAATTGTGGTGTTGTGATGTAATTTGAAGCCCCGGCGGTAACTCTAACCCGCTGGAGCAATTTGAAATCAAAGGATTTATTGTTGATATTCATCAACCCGTTGTGGACGTACATCTCGATAGTATTTCCCGAATTATCTTCGAGGGTGTATATTTTTGCTGAACTCAACGGCCTGAGACCTACTATCGTCGCCTCGAGGGTGACCCGTCTGTAGTATTCTAATCCTTGACGAGTGTTCCAAGAATCCTTGACTTCTTGTATACTCGACGGAACGGCTTGAGCTCTATTATTTATAGTAACATCCGATGCTTTATTAACTCGAAGTTCCATGCTCCCGTCGATGTAGACGCGCAATTGACCAAAAATAGTCGCATCATCCCCAACTGTTGGGACCCTGTTCTCGGCTATCAGAGTTTTATACTCTGGATCATAAACTTCAACTCTCAATGGGTTTGCTCCACTAGTATCCTGTATGTAAAAGACGAGAGTTGTGGAGCTCACGCTAGGCCCCGAGGTGATCTTTCCAATTATCCATACGTAATTGTAATCTTGCCACCTATCTATGTCCGATATCAAAAGTGGCTGAGGTGATGTACTTGTCTTCACGTACATGGCAAAGAAAACGACTCCGAGGCACAAAGCTATCACACACATAATCATTGCGGGCTTTAGACTCATGCGATGCTTTGGATCAGCACCGCAGTGGGGGCACGGCACATATCCCGCAGTTGGCTTTCCACATGCTGGACAAATCTTTTCCTCGGTCATTACAACACCTCTATCTCATCCACCGAAGACAACCACAGCTGAGGCTGATCGAAGTACAACTCGAAAGCCCCCTTCACGCGAACTCTGTCCCCTACCTTCGCATCGAGCGTCTTTCCAAACGTCGTTATTAGATTTGGAACCATCAGAGATATTTCAGCCCCGGAACCGTTCTCATAAAGTGTTAAAGTACTCGCCCATCCGATGGATCCAATAGAGATTATCTTTCCCTCTACCTCCACACGTTGATAGTAACCAAAATTCTCTGGATTGGACACCAAATTTTCTATGGTCGTCGGGGTCGCTTCTGGACGTTTGACCGTCACACCCTCAGCATAGTAGGCTATTAACATGGCAAATCCTCCTTCCGCCTCAAGTCCACCGCCGTAGACGCGGATCAGCCCCCTAACCGTAACTATGTCCCCCATCGCTGGAAACCTTGGATCTGGAGAATTCTCGGCTAGCCTCTCTGTTTCCCAATCCATGAGCTTAAATGTCTCTACATCGTACGCTCGGACGTAGATATCAGAATTATCATTGTCCAAATCAGTGATATACATCCCGAGGAATTGCGTGTCCTCATAATATTTCACAAAAGTCGCTTTACCGGTGATGTATACATTGGCATAATTCATCGTCGGCGTGATTTCGCTTATCTTGACAGTGTATGGCTGTTTTATTATGATATGAGTGGCGTGAAGATCTACGTACAGGAACATGATCCCGAGTACAGCGATAGTTAATCCGCCCCATTTAAGCAGGCGGACTGACAACCGCGTCGGCACCTTGGCGCCGCAGTAGGGGCACTTCTCAAGCGATCCGACGTATCGTCTACATTTTGGGCAGATTACCTCTTCCTTTGGTCCAACCGACCTCATAAATGCACAACTTGAATTAGTAAAAGGGGTTTTTTAACCTTCTGTTGCTACTTTTTACGCTTCAATTCCTCTAGATGTTTAGTTTTTTGCTCGACAAAGTCGCCTCTTTTATAAAGATGGACGCTGAAATATAACTGGTAAAAAAATGGTTCATGTATCTGTAAGCATCAACTACATCTCGGCTGAAAAATTTTGGGAACAAGAGAAACCGGCGCCACCCGGAGTGCACATCTCCACCAACGTCAACATTATGGGCGTGGAACAAAGAGGGGCAGCGCTCTCGGTACCATTCGTTGTCACCATCAGCTACATGCCATCAGTCGCGCAGATAAGCTTGAAAGGTCAAGCGATGGTGTCCGGTGAAAAGGCCGAGCTTGAGCGGCTCCAAAACGATTACAAAAACCAACGCGCCCCGCCACCACAGCTGCTCCAATCAATAACAAACGTCTCGCTCATCGAAGCCACCATACTCTCGCGGACGCTAAACATCCCTCCACCTATCCCACTACCAAGCTTACCGCCACAACAACAAAAACCTGAGAAGGGAGATAGGCCGAGCTATGTCGGATGAAACTGCCTACTCGCCACCACGACGTGAATTACCAGAGGCACCGAAAAATTTTGGTATACTTTTGATGGGAGTAATGCTCTGCATAGTCGGCGCGCTGCTGATAAATCAGGGCATAGACGCTGCCAAAGTCGTCGGTTATCGAATGGTGCTCAGCATGGGGCTCTTGGCTGCTGGGGCGATGTTGATAATCACAGGTGCAAGCAAGGTATGGCCGAAAAATCCTGAGGTGGACATAGCGCTCGCCATCATGGGGGCTCTTTGTCTAGTTGGCAGTGGCGCAATCATTGCCGGAGATCTGGGTAACGCAGCCTACGCGACTGTTCTGACGTTGATCGGCATAGCGCTCATCGTCGCTGGAATGAAGGTGGCCGCTCAAGCCTGGAAACGGTTCCACATGTGAATGAAAAGCGGACCCGCCGGGATTTGAACCCGGGCTGCGGGCTTTCCCCTGTTTTTAACAGCCGGAGGCCCACGTCCTATCCAAGCTAGACTACGGGTCCATCATCTACTGAGAAACAAGGATAATTAGCATTATCGACTTCAAATTCAAAAATAAAAAATCTCGACGCTCGTGCCGTTCAGCGCCGAGATATTATTTCTTTACGCCCAGCGTACCGATAAGGGCTAACACTGCGCCGACGAGGCATGCCCAGAAGCCGTATGAAAGACTAGTCAAATTTCCAAATCCTAGGTCTGCCGCGCCCCATACCCAACCTAGAATACCAACAAGTCCACCGATTGGGATCAGGTAGCCGAGGCTCTTCATTGAGGTCGCTAATACTGCGAGAGCACCTATCACTGTCAAGACCCCACCGAGCAGGATGACCCTGCCCTGGTTAGAGCCAGATCCATCTGCCGTCACAGTAATTCCAAACCCACTTACGGAAATCCAAGGCAGGAACACGCCGACCGCAGCTATGATGCCGCCGACCAAACCGATAATCAAAAGAGTTTTCTTTTCCATATTTTTCACCTCCGTACGCCGCATTTTGAACAATGTTACTTTAAAACCATATATATTTAAATTTATCGCTAAAAAAGTGTTTTAAATAAATTTTGAGCTATTAGATGTCTTTTTTGTTTAATCGCAACCATTAAAACCGAAATAAATTTACGATGACAATCCGCTCGCCATCCAATCTAAACATTAATTTTGAGTGGACACAATCTCTTAGCTGGGCCCGTAGCCGAGCCTGGATAAGGCGTTGGCCTTCGGAGCCAAAGATCGTGGGTTCAAATCCCACCGGGCCCGCCATAAACCTTTTCTTGAGTGTGCACTATTTCTGTAGGGGTTGAACTTGAAGGCTATCCTGTTCATCGGCGACGGCATGGCGGATCGTCCAGTCGCGGCGCTTGGAAATCGCACGCCGCTCGAAGCCGCAAGAAAACCAAACATGGATGAAATCGCGAGGCGCGGCATCTCGGGTGAGATGTACACAATCGCACCCGGCGTTCCACCTGGTAGCGACACCGCACATTTAGCATTGCTCGGATACGATCCTTACGAGGTCTACACTGGCAGGGGGCCATTCGAGGCCGCTGGAGCCGGCATAGACCTGCAGCCAGGAGACATCGCCCTTCGAGGTAATTACGCTACCGTGGATGATGCTCTCGTCGTCAAGGATAGACGAGCCGGACGCATCCAGGGGACGAAACCGCTCACCGACGCCGTAGGGCAGATCAAACTTTCGGGTGCACAGTTTATCTTTAGAAGTACTGCTAGCCATAGAGCCGCCTTAGTCCTGCGGGGAACGGGTTTATCGTATGAGGTCACGGACTCGGATCCTCACGAGATCGGGAAAAAAGTTCTTCGGGTGAAACCTCTCCTTCGGCCATCTGAAGATATGGAGTTGGCACGTGCGATCTTGGCGGGAGGCGTGCGTAAGTATCTCGGACGGAGGCGAGGTGCAAACAAAACGGCGAAATTGCTCAACGATTTCTCGCGCAAATCTTACGAGATTCTAAAAAATCATCCCCTCAACAGAGAGCGCGTGATGAAGGGATTGCTCCCGGCGAACTACATACTGCTTCGTGGCGTCGGTATCGCGCCCCACCTCAAACCATTACAGGAGAAATTCGGCATAACCGGCGCATGCGTGGCTGCCGCCGCTTTAGTGAGAGGAGTATGTAGAATGGCGGGCATGACCGTCATCGACGTCCCCGGAGCAACCGGCAACGTGGACACTGATCTTAACGCCAAACGTGAGGCTGTGCTACAGGCACTAAAAACGAACGATCTCGTGGTGTTGCACGTCAAAGGTTTCGACGAAGTGAGCCACGATGGAAACGCTCCTGCAAAAGTTCAGTTCATCGAGCGCGTCGATGCAATGCTAGGCTCGCTCATCGGCGCTGCGGATTTCATCGCCCTGGCTATAGACCACACGACACCCGTCAGCGTGCGCGAACATACGGGTGACCCAGTGCCCGTGGCGATAGCTGGTCCAGGGGTACGCGCAGACGATGTTTCGGTCTATAGCGAGCGTGCAGCTGCAGAGGGTGGTTTGAGTAGAATTCTTGGCAAGGAGCTATTGCCGATCCTAGTCGACCTCATGGGGCGAAGCAAAAAATTCGGGGCTTGATTATCCCAGTATTCTCGAGGCTCTAGCTGCCAAATCGCTTTCGTGGGACAAACTGCGATGCATTTGCCTTCAGAAGTGCAAGCATCCGCATCGACCAACGCCGCCTTCCCTCTGACAAGTTTCAGGGCCTTTGCGGGACATATTTCATCATTTAAATAGTGACTTCAACCTGCTCGGCTCGACCACGCCGCGCTCCGTCACGATCGCAGTTATCAGATGAGCTGGGGTGACATCGAACGCCGGGTTCATGACCTTGACTCCCTTTGGGACCAATCTTTTTCCGCCGATGAATTCTACTTCTCGAGGATTGCGATGTTCTATTTGTATTTTACCACCCGTAGGTGTATCCATGTCGATACTCGTGGTTGGGGCGACGACGTAGAACGGCACGCGATGCTGCTTCGCGAGAACTGCTACGGTGTAAGTTCCAATCTTATTCGCTGCATCACCGTTCGCTGCTATCCTATCTGAACCCACCATGACCAAGTCGACCAAACCTTGTTTCATCACGTGGCCAACCATGCTGTCTGTTATCACCGTGACGGGAATTCCATCGCGTTTTAGCTCCCATGCTGTCAAACGAGCTCCTTGGCACAGCGGGCGAGTCTCTGTGGCTATTACTTTTACACGTTTGCCCTGATCTCTGGCAGCGCGTATGACTCCCAAAGCTGTGCCATAGTCGACGCACGCGAGCGCTCCCGCATTGCAGTGCGTGAGCACCGTAGCTCCATCTTTTATAAAACGCACACCGTTTTTGCCCATATTTTTATTAGTTCTGATATCTTCCTCCGCAATTTTTTGCGCCTCCATCACCACAGCTTTTGTCACCTCACGAACTCCACCCTTGATTTTCAGCGCAACCTTCAACACGCGATCGACGCCAACGAAAAGATTTACGGCCGTTTGCCTAGTTCGACGAATTTTTCTAGCCGCATGATTCAACTCGCGCAATAAAACATCCTTGGTTTTTGCTTTGCTGTTCAACGCGACCACGGCAAGAGCCATCGCCGCAGCTACGCCAAGCGCTGGCGCACCTCTCACTTTCATCTCTTTGATGGCCAGAGCGATTGAATCGACGCTATCACATCTTATGAACTTCAATTTTTCTGGCAGAAGAGTTTGATCTATCAAAACCAAACTTTTTCCACGAAGTTCTAGGGTGCGCATTTTTTACCTCTTTCTCAAGCGCATACTTATCTGGACATCGTACGCTAAAAGTAGAATGCCGAGCACGAGTCCTCCCCATGCGAGCCATGGTCTGTACTCGCCAATCATCGCAACCTGAAATCCGATAACTAAAATGCTCCAAACCGTCAACACCAACCCAATCGCTGCGCAATAGAAACGCATTTTTCACCACGATACCTTTCACGTTTTACTTTAAATAAAACTTGCATCAAAATACATTCGGGGTTCTATGATTACTCTTGCGCAGAGAGCTGCCGACCTAATAAAAACCCACCGCAACGATTCTGTTTTATTGATTTCCCACATGGATGCAGATGGTGTCTGTTCTGCGGCGGTAATTTCGAAGGCCCTCGACAGGATGAACATCAAACATCGAGTAAAATTTGTGCAAATGCTCTACCGCGAGACCATCGAAAAAATTGAGCCAGCCGATCTCACAATAATCACAGATCTTGGTAGCTCCCAACTTTCGGCTGTACAACAAAGATTCAATGGAGAAGATATGATCATAGCCGATCATCATCTACCCACCTCTGCGGAGGAATGGCCAGAACTCGTGCATATAAATGCTCATCTTTGTGGATTGGATGGCGTGCACGATGTGAGCGGGGCTGGGATATCTTACCTAATCGCGAAAACTCTCAATCCAGGAAATATCGATTTGTCTGCCATAGCGATGGTTGGGGCCATCGGAGACATCCAAAACGCATGGGGGAAACTGCGTGGATACAACCGCCAAATTTTACAGGATTGCATAAAATCGAACTTAATATCTTGCCAAACGGATTTACTTTTATACGGGCGCCACACCCGCCCAATTTTTAGGGCCCTTGAATCGTTTACAGATCCGCCGATACCCGGTGTCAGCAATTCTACAGCTGGTTGCATAACTTTGCTTAAAGATTTAGATATCCCATTCAGAAACGGGCGCGACTGGAGGAGGCCCACGGACCTCACAGACGACGAGAAAAGGAGACTTGCAACCGAGCTCATCGCTCGCGCTTTCTTGCACGTCCCAGAGGAACTAGTAAGCTATGTGCCGGGCTTGGTCATCGGTGAGACCTATACGTTGCTAAAAGAAGATGAACGTTCCATGCTCCGAGATGTGGACGAATTCTCAACGTGCATAAACTCCACTGCTAGACATGAGCAACCGCTCATCGGATTAGAAATTTGCAAGGGCGATAGAAAGGTGTACTACCGCGCCATGCTCAACTTACTCAAGTTCCACCGAAGATGCATAGCTGAGGGGATGGGCTTCGTCGAGCAAGAGGGGCTGATACGGACGCCACGCGGTTATCTACAATATTTTGACGCCACTGGAGTTGTGAAAGAAACTTTCGTTGGAACGATAGCCGGTTTGGCCTTGGGCCAGAAGGATTGTGACCCATACAAGCCCATCGCTGGTATCGTGAGAGAAAATGGCATGGTAAAAATTTCTGCACGATGTTCAAAGTTGCTGTTTTTGAGAGGCTTGAATCTAGCTAGAGCGATACGCAGCGCAGCAAAAGTAGTCGGCGGCGAGGGCGGTGGGCACGCCGTAGCCTGTGGGGCGCAAGTAGAAGAGGGAAAAATTCAAGAATTTCTACAAGAATTTGAAAATGGAATAATATCTGAACTTAGTCTATCATCCGTCCCGCGGGTTTGACATTCTTTTTAGTTTTTGTTACACGTGTAACAAACACGAATACTTTCGGTGCCCTCTCTCTCCACGAAAATCGCTTAAAAACCATCACTCATCGCTCGTTGGAGTCAAAATGAGAGAAGTGAAACTTTCAAAAGAATGGCTTCTAGAACTTTACTCAAAAAAACTCATGAGTTCAACTAAAATTGCCAAAATTTGTCATCTAAGCCACCGGACAGTTATCAACTATTTAAGAAGATATGGGATCTCCATAAGACCCAGTGGGTCAATTCCCCGAAGCAAAAATCCTCCACCAAATAATCAAGTTGAGCGAGCTTACATGTTGGGTCTATGCGCATCGGACGTATATGTTGGACGTCACTGGCGACAAATAAGGGTTCAATTAGGAACCTCAATCAGAGAAATGGTTGAGGTATTTAAAGATACTTGGAAAAGTTACTCTACTATTTGCGTCTATCCAGTGAAAAACAAGTTTAGTGCCTCAGTTGTCACGTGTATATCCCTCTTGCATCCTAATTTTTCATTCCTTCTAAACGCCAAGGAAGCACTACCTGACAATCCAACGGCATTTTACGCTTACTTGGCTGGCGCCGTAGATGGCGATGGCGGTATAAGATTGGGCCCTCAGAAATACGGAGGGTCTATAAGACTATATAATACTGACCGCATCTGGTTAGAAAAAATAAAAATAAAACTTGAGTCATTAGGTTTTTACCCAACAATCCACGGTAAGAATGGCTACTTTACTCTGCACGTTGGTAAAAAACAAGATGTCTTGAGATTAGGACACACGTTAACGAAATTTATGAAACATGAGCTCAAGATAAAGAAACTCGAAAATTTGCTTAAACTGGTTTTAAGCTAAGCTCTCTTCCCTTTTTTTCTTTCTTGCGCCTCAAACAATCTCATTATTTCTTTAATCGTCGCGGCTTCCTGAGGGCGACGATCTTCTCTCACACGAATGAACCGGGGGAAGCGAAGCCCCAGCCCGCTCGTATGTTTCTCAGCTGGACTAACCTGAATTTCCTCAAAAGCAGTTTCGAATATAACCCTTGGCTCGAAGTACGCATCACAATCTATCTCGATATCAACCTCTGGATGCGGTTTGTTAAGCTGGATTTTTTTAAACATTTTTGTCAGCTCTTTTAAATCTTCATCCGTGTAGCCCGATCCGCATTTGGAAATAGTCTTAAATCTTCCCGTGCCCTTGTCTAAAGCTGCGAGCAAGTAGCTGCCAAAGAAACCCGCTCGCTTACCTTTACCGTACAACCCACCCACCACGACGAGATCAAGAGTTTCCAAAACAGGTTTCAACTTCAACCATGCGAACTCTCGCCTGCCAGCGCGATAGTTTGCGTTGAGGTCTTTCGCGAGTAGCCCCTCGTGCCCCATAGCCAGCGCTTTGCTCATGAACTTTTGAATTTCTTCTTTGTCCCCAGTGATTTCTTGTTCGACTATCATAATTTTGTCAGTAGGTTTTAGAATTTTTTCGAGCACTCCTCTGCGTTTCGTGTATGGTTCATCGAGCAAAGTTTCGCCATCGCTCAAAAGTACATCGAAGAAGTGTATCTCAACCGGTATTTGCTCGATTGTTTTTTTGATCTCGTATTTGCGGCGGCGCTTGAGCACCTCCTGAAATGGCATGGGCTTTCCAGTTTTTTTATCGATGGCGACAAGTTCCCCATCGAGGATGGCGCGCTTCGATTTCAGCGCACGGCGAATTGGGTCTATCAAGTCGGGAAACATGTTTGTATAATCTTCCATGCTCCGCGTGAACATCGTTATCTTGTCTCCGTCCTTGTGGGCTTGAATCCTTATCCCATCTAGTTTTATCTCGAACGCCGCTTTGCCGCCCATCCTCTCGAGGACCTCATCTATGCTCTCCGCTCGCTGGGCTAACATAGGATTTACAGGATGACCTACACTCAACTCGAGTTTCTCGAGACCTTTCTCCCCTCTAGCTGCCGCGGATTTCGCCACGACTGCATAGTCAGTCGTCAGCATGTATGCGTGTTCAACAGCATCTTGGGAAACTTTGAATGCTGTAGCGATTGCGTCTCGAAGCCTTCCTTCAGCTACGCCGATCCTCAAATCGCCCAACACTGTGCGAGTAACATACTTTGCCTCCAGAGGGGCCGAGTTCGAGAGAAGTTCTGCGATCGCCGCTATTTTTTTGTCGACGGAGCCCTCGCCCGATATGTCTGGCAATGCCCTCACATTCTCGAAAACTTTTTTCACCGTCAGATGCTCAGAAGAAAAGGTGACTTGCTCCTTCTTTCCGAGCAACTGTCTCGCGACCTCGCCGAGATCTCCGATCTGTCTCATCAACTTGTCCACTTCAGATGAAGAATATCCGGACGCCTTTGCCACCGCCTTCTTGAGCTGTTGGAGCCCGACACCCGTCTCCTTAGAAACGTGAGCTGGATTAGTTCTGCCCAATAAAAGTAGAACGACGCGTTCCATCTCCTCGGCCGGAGTTTTTTTTAACAAATCTACGATGACCTCGTTCTTCTGAAGATATGACGCCGTCTTCTCGAGCTTCTCAAAAGTTTCGGCCAAAGTCGTGTACTTCACCGTTATCCCCAAAGTTCATTTGGTCACTCGCAATAAATCTTTTGAGAATATGATATTGCAAGCCATTCGAGTGTTCAAACAGCTACAACCAAAAGACTTCGCGTTGCTCGTCACAATAGAGCGATGGATGCGACGCTATGAATTTGTACCCATCGACAGGCTGCAAGCTTCTAGCAAGCTATCGCCAAAGGACACGCTCTACTCCCTCGGGCGGCTGAATAAGTTCAAACTCGTGGTGCGACGGGCGGGCGGGCGAGTGGGCTACAAGTTATTGCCAGCTGGCAGCGACGCCTTGGCGCTGAAGTCGCTCGTGGACAACGGCGTGCTCGAAGCATTCGGCACCCCACTAGGCATTGGCAAGGAGGCCGACATCTACGATGCGCTCGCACCAGATGGCACAAAGGTCGCCGTCAAGTTCAATCGCTTGGGCCGCACGAGCTTCATCCGTGCACGGAGCCTGAGGCCTTATTCTTTGAAGCACGACTGGATGTACATCTCGCGTAGAGCTGCATCTAGAGAATTCGAGGCTCTACAAAAACTTTATCCCACCGTCTCCGTGCCTCGCCCAATAGCTTTGGACCGACATGTCGTAGTGATGGACCTAATTGACGGTACAGAATTGACAAATGCTAGAAAAATATCTGAAGCAAAAAATGTATTGAATGAAATCATCGAAAACATCAAACGAACTTATCAACTTGGTATCGTGCACGCAGATTTGAGCGAACACAACATCGTGATCAAACCAAATCGCGATATTCTCATCATCGATTGGCCGCAACATTTGTCGGCGCATCAAGCGAATGCAGATGAGATGCTCGAGCGGGATATTGAAAACGTGCTGAAATATTTCAAAAGAAAATTCGGTGTGGCGAGCGACGCGTCACAAGTGCTCAAATACATCATTGCTGGCTAGTAGGTTGATCCATCAGAACATCGAACAACATCTTGCTCTTTGGATCTATCTTGGCAACGAGTCGCCCATTGGCGAAAATTCTTATCGTGCCATCCTCGCCAGAAACTGTAATTCCCCTCGCCTTCGTGGCCGCCGTCATCGCCGCCACAGCCTGATGCCTCGTCCCCAGACCATGAGGGATGTCGACGCTAGCATCTGCCGTCAGATAGCGACATGCCGCGACGACGTGACCAGTATCCTCTATCACAAATGCTCCATCCAAAAATGAAAACTTTTTTATGATTTCTCTATCTTTTGTATTGTTCACAAAAATTTGGTGCGCTTCAAATGGATTTGGGGCGAGCTCGCTAGAATTTCTCATCACAGCATCAGCATCGCCGACCATGAAGCCCGCGCCGTGCAAAAATTGACATTCGTGCCCGAGCTCTATCGCCAGTTCTACGATCGCCTCCATGATCGGGTCTCCCTCTATCACCTCCACGGTCTTCGCCTCCGGCTCAGTTATGCGATAGATGAAAACAGTGTCCGTGCCACCAGATATGCCCGCATCGCCCACCAAACAAACTATGAGTTCCCCTGGCCAGAGTATCTGCTCACGGAGTGCTCGCCACACCGCGCGCTGTATTTGGCCCATCCTGCTCGGCGCTCGCAGGGCCAGCTTTATGACCTTCGCGTATGGGTTCTTCTTCAGCCTCTCGTAGGTCTCCTTATTGGGCGTCGCGGCGACAAACTTTACGCTGTTCCTAGAAAAGCCGACCGCTCGCCTGATCATGAACCCAGCAAATGTGTTCTTCGCGATGAGATCAAAAGTTTTGCCACTCTCCGTCAGAACCAAAATTGCATCGGCGCCTATCTCAGATGCGAGCCGCGTCGCCGTGCGCGCAAGTGCTTCCTGTATATCCATCGTTTATCGACCTGCGTCACCCGCCACCGCTCGACCAGCCCAACATTTTGTCTGTGGCTTTCTCAATTTATGCTTTGTGCTAACGCAAGTTTGTGCCCAATTTTAACATTTGTGCGAGAAATTGTACCTGCTGGAAGCTCAACTATATAACTCGCATTCACTTTTGGTGTGTGGATTCGCCACGGCCTGAGTTCTCGACGGATGTCAACTACCACAAAATCTTGGTTTAGATACAAAAGGTCGATTGAAAACCTGACGAAAAACATGTGTATGCCGTAACGGCCGGATTTCGCGAGCTTGAACAGAAGCGCCTGCCCCTTTCGAAAGTTTCGTCTAAACATCAGCCCACGAAATCTTCGCCAAAAAGTCTCCGCCAACTCTACTTTGTCTGCCAAAACTTTTCCGGTCATGCAATCGACTAGGCGCTTGCCACACATCCTATGACGACCTCCAACTCCACCCTATGTTTGAAGAAACATTCCTCGAGGATATCGCCTGCCAGTCTTGCGTTGGTTTTCAAAGCTAACTCTATTATCTTCTGCAGGTTGATGTTTGAAGGATGGGTCAAGCGGAGCATCCATTTTCTAACCGCCATCTCTGTGATGCCCAACTCAGCCGCAAGTCTCGTCGGCGAACCCAGCTCCTCGATGAGCAACGAAACTAGCGCTGCCCTGCACTCTCTGCTCACGTGCTCGCATAGTCCAGCATCTTCCATGTTCCCCGCCGAAGCTTTGGGTGGGGGTGCCTTTAAAGAAAAAACACCCCGGTTCAAACTCCCCAGTATAAACCCCCCAGTTTAAACTCCCCGGTTTATACTCCCTAGTTTAGAACAGTCAATGCCACCGAAGAGATTTTAACATCGCCATCATAGTTGAACTCGATCGTATGCTCACGAAATCCGAACTCCAAAAAACTGCCGTCGAGATGCTCAGCCGTGCGGCCACAACTCTGCCAAAAGATGTGGTCAAGGCGCTGAAGCTATGCAAAACCAAGGAAACAAACGAGATAGCGCGACTCCAGCTCGACACCATGCTCCGCAACTTGGGGCTAGCAAAAAAATTGCGCGCGCCGATATGCCAAGATACAGGCATCCCGATATTTTTCGTAAAGTTGGGCTCCGAGCTCGAGCTGAACTTCGACCTCAACCAAGCGCTCTCCGACGCCGTCCGTGAGGCCACGCGAAAAATACCTCTTCGAGCAAACGTCGTCGATCCCTTGAGCCGCGCAAACACCGGGACAAACGTGGGACAGGGACAACCAATCGTTCACATCGAACTCGCGCGCGGCAAAGGGCTTCAGATCGACCTCATCATCAAGGGCGCTGGTGCCGAAAACTGGAGCAGGCTCTTCATGCTGAAGCCAACCGCTGGGGAGGAAACGATAAAGCGCGCGGTGCTGCTCGCGATCGATGAAGCCGCAGGGCAGCCATGTCCGCCAACTATCGTCGGTGTAGGTATCGGAGGCTCCGCAGAAGTCGCCTGCCTGCTCTCGAAGAAGGCCTTGCTCCGTCCACTCGACGTGAAAAACCCTGACAAAAAACTCGCGAGGATGGAGCTCGAGCTGAAAAACGCTGCAAACGAACTCGGCATAGGGCCGATGGGGCTCGGCGGCCGAACCACCGTCCTCGGCGTCAGAATAGCGAAGGCCGCGTGCCACACCGCAAGCCTGCCGCTCGCGATCAACTTCCAATGCTGGGTCGCTCGTCGGGCATCCGCGCGCCTTGTCGGGGATAAAATGAAAGTGGAGGTGCCATAGTGGCAAAACTCATCGAACTAAGACCACCTCTGAGCGACCAAAAAATAAAGCTGCTCAAAGCTGGGGACGTCGTGAACATCAGCGGCACCATCGTCACCGCCCGCGACAAAGCTTACGCCCGAGCCCTCGACCTCCTCCGCTCCAGAAAAAAACTGCCCATCGACATGCGCAACGGCGTCGTCTACCACTGCGGGCCACTCGTCAGGAAGACCCCCCGCGGCCCAAAAATTGTTTCAGCCGGGCCAACCACGAGCGCCAGACTCGACGACATGCAGATGGATTTCGTGCGACTGACGGGCGTCAAGGCGCTGATAGGCAAAAGTGGGGTAGGGGAAGACGTGGCGTCAGAACTCGCGCGCTCGGGCTGCATCTACCTCGCATTCACCGGCGGCGCAGGAGTGCTTGCCTCTCGATCGATAAAAAGGGTCAAAAAGATACTTTGGCGGGACCTCGGCCCGATAGATGGCCTCTGGGTCCTCGACGTCAAAAAATTTGGGCCGCTCGTCGTGGCCATAGACGTCCACGGCAACAATCTCTACATGCGAAGATAGTTTGGTCTATTTTGAATAGTCAAAACTCTAATCGAACAAAAGAAAAGAAAAAAAATAAAAAAGGGGAATGTTTGGCGTTTTTCCCCTTTACTTCATTTCCTTGCGGAATATTGCAATCGCAGCCAGTATCAACGCGACCACCACGAGGATGATCGCATATGTCGTCAATGGTGTAACTGTGCGCGTCACCGTGCGAGTCGTTATCGCTTGGTTGCCAGATGTTGCAGTAACTAGCCCATCTGCTGCCACCACGTTGATCTTGTTGATGCCTTCTACCAAGGGTACAGTGGTCTCGAAGCTCCCGCTTGCGTTCAGGTAGACTGCCTTTGCTACACTTGCGCCAGTGCAGTCTATAGTCACATATAGTGTCTGGGGATCTGTGACTATCAAGTCGGTTATTGTACCGCTCACGGTAATCTGAGCCGCATCGGTGGTCGTGTCAACAGCTGGTGCGCTGAGGACGATCACCGGCGGGGTCGCGTCCACAGTGTATGTGCCGAAGAGCACCAGACCAGACGTGTTGCTGGCGGTGTCGACTTCCTCGATGTATACACTCTGGCCCGCTCCCTCGGAAAGCTCTATGGTGAGCGAGTAGTCGTACAGACTAGTACTGGGATTTAGCGTTGTGGATGCTGTCGTTGTGTCCTTCAGGACGGGTGCGCTAGCAGCGACGTAGACATTGATTGTCGATCCTGGCTTCCGTGCGCCACCTGCAATCAACCACGAAGTCTTCTTGGTCGTGGCACCGAGTACAGCACTTGTGGCTGGGTCTTTCACCGTAACGTTATTAGTTATAAGTTGTGTTGTTGTCCAAGTCGGCCCCGACACGTCGATGATGAAGCTCCGCTTGGCAATCGCCCAGTTTTCATTGTCATCAGCATGCCCTAGGTTGTCGTTCGCTCTCACGATGATCCAGTATGTGCCGTTAGCAAGTCCATGGCCTGCGTTGTCGATGACGTTCTCGAAGACTCCAGTCGATACAACCCACGGGCTCTTGTTGTCAAGCTGCCCGTACGGAGCTGCTGGAGTTCCGTCGTCGATGTTGTCGTTGTTGTCCAAGTAGACATTCAAGTTATCGTACGCAACACCCAATCCCGAATCAAGTATTGTTAAGTTGATCTCAGGCGTGTTGTCGTTGATGAGTTTGCCGGCAGTCCAGCTGACCGCTCCCGCCGCTCCGGTAATGGTGTTGAAGGTTATCGTCGGTGGCTGGGTGTCTATGAAGATGTTCTCGATGTTTTCGCTCACGGTGTTGCCCGTGTGGTCGGTCGCCGTTACCGTCACAATTGAGTTGTAGCCTTCGCTCAGCGTTATTGTCTTGCGCCAGAAGTTATCAATTATCAGATCCCTAGTTGCCGCAGTGGTGTCGATCGTGACCGAAGTGACACACA
>Ga0315281_10000324_pt1 | contig 65363 bp, 59 predicted proteins | sample YL17G07_0_MG_FD_204540 | JGI IMG/M metagenome (GOLD analysis project Ga0315281, IMG submission 204540) | Sediment microbial communities from Yellowstone Lake, YNP, Wyoming, USA - YL17G07_0 | ecosystem: Environmental > Aquatic > Freshwater > Lake > Sediment | place: USA: Wyoming | collected...
CACCGAAATCTACGACTATCTCCGCGTCCTTTACGCCAGAATCGGTGTCGTCCACTGCCTCCGCTGCGGCAAGCCTGTCGCCAGAGACACGATTGATTCCATGGCCGACGAGATTTTCCAGCTCCCCCCGGCAACGAAAATCCTGATCTCATTTTCCCGTCCGGCGGACAAGGATCTGGCCCAGCTCAAAAAACAGGGTTTTTTCCGGATCCTCCAGGACGGCAAAATTCTCAATATGGAAGACGCCGCCTTCAAGAAGAATGAGCTTCTCGATATTTTCGTGGACAGGCTGACTCTCGATAAGGAGGACCGCGAACGTTTAGCGGATTCGCTGGAGTCGGCCTTGAAACACGGCGGCGGACGGGTCAAAGTCCAAACCGAGGACGGCCGAGAATTCCGCTTCGCCGAAAAACTCGAATGCAAGACCTGCCGGATTCCCGTCGACGACTCCTTTCCCAACCTCTTTTCCTTTAACAGCCCGCAGGGAGCGTGCCCCGACTGCCACGGCTTTGGCGACCTGGCCGCCATCGATGAGGACAAGGTCGTCCCCGACAAATCCAAAACGCTCGCGGAAGGCGCTATCGAGCCCTGGACCAAACCGGTCTCGCGCGGCATGATGCGCGAAATGCTCCGGGAAGCCCGGAGGCACGGCATCCCGACCGACACCCCCTTTAAAAACCTCAAAAAAGAATGGCAGCGCTTTGTCCTCGACGGCGGCGACGGCTGGCACGGCGTCAAAGGCTTCTTCGACTGGCTGCAGACCAAGAAATACAAAGTCCAAGTCCGCGTTTTTCTCAGCCGCTATCGGAAATACACAGCCTGCCCGTCTTGCGGACAGATGCGCCTCAACCCGCGCGCCTTGAGTGTGGCCGTCGGCGGCCTATCCATCGGCAAGGCCGTTCGGCTGACGGTCAAAGAGGCCTTTGATTTCTTTCGAAAGATCAAACTCACGCCCTTCGAAAAGCGCGTTGCCGAAAAACTCATCGCTGAGATCCAGAACCGCCTGAAATTTCTGCTCGAAGTCGGCCTGGATTATATTTCGCTCGACCGGATGACGTTCACTCTCAGCGGCGGCGAAGCGCAGCGGATCAATCTGGCCGCGGCGCTCAGCTCGTCGCTCGTCGGAACGCTTTTCGTCTTGGACGAGCCGAGCATCGGCCTTCACCCGCGCGACAACGGCCGCCTCATCCAAATCCTGAAATCCCTGAAAGAAATCGGAAACACGGTCATGGTCGTCGAGCACGATCCGGAGATTATTCAATCAGCCGAGTTTTTGATCGACTTGGGGCCGCGCGCCGGCGAGCACGGAGGAGAAGTTTTGTTCAGCGGACCCGCCGCTGAATTTTCAAAGAGCTCGAACTCTCTCACGGCCCGCTATATCCGCGGCGAAAAAGAAATCGCCATCCCCAAAAAGAAGCGAACGGCCAAGATTTTTCTTTTGATCAAGGACGCCCATATACACAACCTCAGGCATCTGGACGTGCGGCTTCCCCTGGGTGTGTTCACCTGCATTACGGGCGTCTCCGGTTCGGGCAAAAGCACCTTGCTTCGCGACGTCCTATATCAGGGCTGGAGCGGCGAAGCCAGGGAAGGATTCAAGGAAATTCGCGGACTGGATTTCATCGATAAAATCATCATGGTCGATCAGTCGCCGATCAGCAAGTCGCCCCGGTCCATCCCCGCCACCTACACCAAGGCCATGGACGGCATCCGGACTCTTTTCAGCCAGACCCGCGAAGCCACAGCCCTGGACTATAAGCCGGGATATTTCTCGTTCAACTCGGCCGGGGGCCGCTGCGAGGACTGCCAGGGCGCCGGCTACCAGATCATTGAAATGCAATTCTTGTCCGATGTAACGCTGACTTGCGAAGCCTGCCAAGGAAAGCGGTTTAAAAGCGAAATCCTCGAGATCAAATACAAAGGCAAAAACATCGATGATGTCCTGCATATAACCATCGACGATGCGCTTGAATTCTTCGCCGACCGCCCAGAAATCACGAAAAAAATTAAGCCCCTTCAAGACGTCGGCTTGGGCTATGTCCGGCTTGGCCAGCCGACGACGACCCTGTCTGGCGGCGAGCTGCAGCGCATCAAGCTCGCCTTCCACCTGGTCCATGAACGCGACAAGCATATTCTTTATCTCTTCGATGAGCCGACCATCGGGCTGCACATGGACGACGTATCCACGCTTTTGCGCTGTTTTCAAAGGCTCGTCGATGAAGGCCATTCCGTCGTTGTCATCGAGCATAACCTCGACGTCATCAAATGCGCGGACTACATCATCGACCTGGGACCGGAGGGAGGCGAAAGGGGCGGCGAAATTGTCGCCCAGGGAACGCCGGAAGAGGTCGTCAAGGCCAGAGCCTCGATCACTGCGAGATACCTAAAAAAACATTTATTATAACGATTTGACTTCGCGGATTTTCCTGATATAAGCTACACAGCACGGATCCAGGAGGTTAAAGCCCCCTGAAGGATGGACCACACATGAAAAGATTTAAGCACGTTGGTTTCTATATCGGCCTCATCGGCATGGCGGGGATTTTTTTAGTCCTCGAGCACTACATCCACTGGGAATTCCTCTGGCACCTGGCCGCCATTCCGCTCGACATCCTGATCGCCGTCTTCATCGTCGAAAGATTCCTAGAAAACCGGGAAAACAAGGAAAAACGCCAGCAGCTCCTGTACATCAAAAGCTACATGTTCCGCTCCGAAATGCGCGGCCTGTTCATCGCCAATTTCGCCGCCCTCAAGTCACCGGACATCACTATGTCCGGGATCAAAAACGCCGCTCTCGAAGAGCTCAAGGATCTGCGGCGGCAGGCGGAGCACATCGAATATAAATCCCTGGATGCCATGGAGCCCGTCATCATGGAATACGTCAAAGCCGAGTCCGTCTGGCACAGTTTCAAAGAGCGAGCGATCACCTACAACTTTGAAAATATCTTCATGGACATGATTTACATCCTCCACTTCATCTACGACGTCAAGATCTTCAAGGAAAGGAATCCCCATCGGATCTTCATCCATGAAGCCGTCAAGCGGGAAGACCTGATGAAAAAGGTCTGGAAAGTATTGACAGACGGCATTAAAAGCTTTCTGGCCTACGCCGTCGAGCTCAAGGAAAAACAGCCGGCAATTTTCGACGAGCTGATGGCCGACTATGAATTATCGGTCCATATCCGGGAGACGGCATAAAAAGATCCGCGCTGACTCCATTTTCGCATCTTAAAAAAAATCCCTGCGTCTCCAGATGCTTTCCGTCAGTCACACCCGCTCGAACTATTTCTTTTTCGGTTTGAATTCAACCCAATTTTCGAGGAACCGGCGGTCGCCGCCTTTATCGCTTGCGGCGAGCAGCGACTCGAAAATGGCCGTGAGCTGGCCATAGGGCAGCGTGCCGATGATCATCCGGTTGTTGACAATGAGCGTCGGCGTGGAGCGGATGCCGTGCGCGAATTTGTCCGACGTCTTATCGTACTCGCCGCCGGTGTTGATGATTCTCTGTACCAGGTCTTTGGTCGCCTGATCGGTGAGCGCCGCTTCGACCCCGTATTTTTTTGCGAGCTCCGAACGCCATTGCGGATCTTTGGCCTCCTCGAAGTGAGCAAAGATTTCGTCGTGGATCGCGCTGAATTTCGCCGGGTCTTTCGCCGCGATATACGAAAGATCGCAGGCCCCCGGATGTTTGTCCTTTTCGACCACGGTGTTGCATTTGGCTTCAAGCGGAAAAAATTGAAAGGCAATGTTGATCTTCCCGGCGAACTCCGCTTTCAGCCGATTGAGCTGCTCAGACATAAAAAGGCAGTCGGGGCAGAGAAAATCGGCATACTCGATGACGCGGATGGGCGCGTCTTCGAAGCGCTCGGTAGCCTGGGCGGTCCAAAACGGCGAAATGAAGCTGGGGCTATTGACTTTCTCCAGGCTGTAATATTCCTTGACGACGCGGGTCGCGACGCCGCCGAGTTGTGCCTCCTGCTTGGCGATATAAAACAAATGGAAGCCGTAAGCGCCGGCAAGGGTAATAAGACCGAATACAATCAAGTGCTTGATCGAGGGAAGCGGAAATCCCCGCGGGCCGAATTTCCAGAACAAAAAGAAGCTGAAAAGAGAAAAGACGTAATATCCGGTGCAGAGCAGGCAGAGGCTTTTTAAATAAAAAATAGAATAGCAAAAAAGAGCGATCACGCCGAGAGCATTGAGAAGCGACAGCGCTTTATTCGTCCGCTCGAACGCCTTTGACGGGAAAAGAGCGCCCAAGCAGGCCAGGGCTCCCAGGATTAACCCGAAATAGCCGAGTGGAACGCCATGAAAATGGGCGATTTTAGAATACGCCGAGCTGTTGCAGTTGAAAAAGGCGCTGATGTCGCAGAAGGAGCCTTTAAAAATCGATTGGGGAAAGTTGGCGTTGAAAAAGTGCTGGATCGTAAGGAAAGAAGCGGCGATCATCCCCCCGCCCGCAATGAAGCTCCAAAGTCTTCGCCCAAACGTGCTTTCAACCGTCATTGAGTCCGCCATCCGGGACCTCCTGGCATAATTTTCGGCGGTCATTATATCACGGTTTGAGTTCGGGCTTAAATTTTTTGAACACCCCCGTCTGCTGCGTTTCTCCTGTCTGACTCAGCCGATATCTTAAGGGCCGATGACGCTACCGGGAATGATGGCTAGAAATCCCCTGAAAACGAAAGTCTTCAGGTGCTTAAGAACTTTCTTCACGGCTGGGAAGGAGGTTTGGGCGGGATCTGGGCCGACGAGGCCAAGCCTTTTTTCTCCTTCCTTTTTTCAAACTTTTCCACAAGAAAGCCCAGGACAAAGCCGATGACGAAGATCAAGGGAACAAGGATGACCTGGGAAATCGAGACCTGCCAGAAATAAAGGCGGAAGGTGATGATTTGAGTATTCTGGATCAGAAGGATGACGGCCAAGACAACCAAGACCAAAAGCAGAATCGTTTTTGGTTTCATGGGTTTCAAGGATTTCATGATACGCCCTCCCTTGAATATTGAGTTTGCTAACCGTTCGTCAATTCAATATTCGCTACAGCCATTTTTTTCGCTTGAAATAAGCCGCCAGGGCCACGCCGACGACGATCATCACGCCCCAAACCAGAAAATAGCCCCAGCGCCATTCGAGCTCGGGCATGAACTTAAAATTCATCCCGTAGATGCCGGCGAGGAACGTCAGGGGGATGAAAATCGTGGCGATGATCGTCAGAACTTTCATGACTTCGTTCATCCGGTTGCTGAGACTCGAAAGATAGGTGTCGAGCATGCCCGAGAGCATATCGCGGAATGTCTCGACGGTGTCGATCACCTGGATCGTGTGGTCGTAGAGGTCCTTGAGGAACATGCCGGTCGTCTCTTTGATGAGCGGCGACTCGGCCCGCTGCAGACCGCTGATGACTTCGCGCAGGGGCCAGACTGATTTCCGGAGGTAGATCATCTCCCGCTTTAGACGGTGTATTTGCTGGAGCGTCGCCGTCCGTGGATTGGATAACAGCTCCACTTCGAGAAGATCAATTGTCTCGCCGAGTTTTTCCAGGATGGCGAAATAGTTATCGACCACGGTGTCAAGAAGTGCATAGGCCAGATAATCCGAAGCCATTTTCCGGATCCGGCCTTTGCTTTTCCTGATCCGCTCCTTCACCGGGTCGAAGATCGGATTATCGCTTTCCAAGAACGTGATGACGAAGTTCGGTCCCAGAACGAGGCTAACCTGTTCCACCTTTTCTTCGGCGCCGCCGTTCGCGGAGAGCGTTTTCAGGACGAGATAAATGTAGTCTCCGCCATCCTCCATCTTCGGCCGCTGCCCGGTATTGAGGATGTCTTCGAGGATCAAAGGGTGCAGGCCGAACCGGCCGCCGAGCTTCTCGATAATCTCGACTTCGTGGAGGCCGGCGATATTGATCCAGGTGACGGAAGCGGTCTCCTTGAAGGCGAAGCATTCTTCGATATTCTTGACGTCGCGCTCTTCGATATGTTCCTCATCGTAATCAAGGAGAGTGATCTTGGCTTTCTCGATTTTTCTCTCGCCGACATGGACAAGACTTCCCGGTTCGAGTCCCGTTTTCCTTGACCGGCGGCTTGCTTGTTTGGCCATAGCTATAACATTTTGCGCATCAAAACCTCGCAGCGGTTGAGCATTTAACACTCCCCGATGTCATCGCGAGTTTTCCGATTCACCGCCCGCCGGATTTTTCTTTTTCCGGCTTCTCGGGTTTTTCCGGCTTTGCCGGCGCCTCCGGCTCCCGGATCAGGCCGATTTTCCTCCGGATATCATAATCAAGCTGGGCCGCAAGCTCTTTATTTTCTTTGAGAAGTTTTTTGACATTCTCCCGGCCCTGGCCGATCCGCTCGCCCTTGTAAGAATACCAAGTGCCGCTCTTTTCGATGATGCCGTATTCCTGCCCGCAATCAACAAGGTCGCCCTCCTTGGAAATGCCCTCACCGTAGATGATGTCAAACTGGGCCTCCTTAAAAGGCGGCGCCATTTTGTTTTTTACGATCTTGACCTTGACTCTGTTTCCGACTACGGCCTCGCCTTCCTTGATCGCCGTCAGCCTTCGGACATCAACCCGGAGAGAAGCATAAAACTTCAGGGCCCGGCCGCCGGTCGTCGTCTCCGGGTTGCCAAGGAAAAATCCGATCTTTTCGCGGATCTGGTTGACGAAGATGAAGCAGGTTTTAGAGCGGCTGACGATGGCCGTTAGCTTCCTCAGCGCCTGCGACATCAAACGGGCCTGAAGGCCCATATGGGCGTCGCCCATCTCGCCTTCAAGCTCGGCCTTGGGGACGAGCGCTGCCACGGAATCGACCACGACAACGTCCACGGCATTGCTGCGGACCAGGACTTCGGCGATTTCAAGGCCCTGTTCGCCATAATCCGGCTGCGAAATTAAAAGATTATCCACATCGACGCCGACCTTCGCGGCATAGCCTGGGTCGAGGGCATGCTCGGCGTCGATAAACGCCGCCTGTCCGCCCAGCTTCTGCGCCTCGGCGATGACATGAAGGGCCAGGGTCGTTTTGCCCGTGGCCTCCGGGCCGAAAACTTCAACGACCCGGCCTCGCGGGAAGCCGCCGATGCCCAGGGCCAAGTCAAACGAAAGCGAGCCTGTGGGAATCGCCGGCACTTTCATCGCGGCTTCTTTCTGCCCCAGCTTCATCACCGCGCCCTTGCCGAATTGCTTTTCGATCTGCGAAACCGCGGCTTCGATAGCGCGATTCCTCGACGCCTGCTTCTGCTCGGTTTCATCTTCTTTCATGTCATCCTCCTCGGTGTTATAGACCTTGTCATGGCGATGACAAATCTATTTAGTATAAACGTAAAACCCGCGGCCCGACTTGCGGCCCAGATAGCCGGCATCGACCATTTTCCGGAGCAGCGGACAGGGGCGGTATTTCGTATCCTTGAATCCCTCGTATAATACTTCCATGATATAAAGGCAAACGTCGAGCCCGATCAGGTCGGCCAGCGCGAGCGGCCCCAGGGGATGGTTCATGCCCAGCTTCATCACGGTGTCGATCGCCTCCGCCGTCCCGACGCCTTCCATCAGCGTATAAACCGCTTCATTGATCATGGGCATGAGGATGCGGTTGGAAATGAAGCCCGGATAATCGTTGGCCTCCACGGGAACCTTCCCCATTTTTTCGGCCAGTCCCTTCACGACGGCAAACGTCTCGGCCGTAGTGGCCAGGCCCTTGATCAGCTCAACCAGGGTCATCAGCGGGACCGGATTCATGAAATGCATGCCCATGAACTTCGCCGGCCGTCCGGTGAGCGCCGCCAGGCGCGTAATGGAAATGGACGATGTGTTCGAAGTCAGGATGATGTCGGGCCCAAGAATTTTATCCAGCTCGGTCAGAAGCTTCTTTTTCACCTCGTAATCTTCAAACACGGCCTCGACGACAAACTCCGCGCGCTTAAAATCCTGAAGACTGGTTGTAGGTTTGATTCGGGCCAGAATCGCTTCCTTGGCCTCTGCGATTTTTCCTTTTTCGGCCAGTTTGGTCAAACTCTTATCGATTCCTTTCAACGCCCGGTCCAGTAAGTCCTTGGATATATCATGCACCATGACCTCAAATCCCGATGACGCGGCAACCTGGGCGATTCCAGAGCCCATTGTTCCCGCACCCACAACGCCGATAGTCTTTATGTTCATTTCCCCTCCTTATCCTCTAAACCAGTTCAATGGCCATGGCCACGGCGTCCCCGCCGCCCAAGCACAAAGAGGCGATACCCTTCTTCAAACTTCTATGCTTTAGAGCGTAAATCAACGTCGTCAGGATCCGCGCCCCGGTCGCGCCGATCGGGTGCCCCAGCGAAATCGCTCCGCCGTGGACATTGACTTTCTCCCGGTCGAGGCCCAACTGCTTGATAAGCACGACAAGCTGGCTGGAAAACGCTTCGTTGATCTCAAAGAGATCGACGTCCTTGACTTTCCAGCCGATGTTGGCCAGCAATTTCTCGACCGCTCCTTTCGGCGCATACATAACCAGGGAAGGCTCGACACCGTTGGTCGTCGCGCCTAATATCCGGGCCAAGGGCTTCAGTCCTTTGGCCTTGACCGCGTCTTCAGAGGCAACGACGACCGCGGCGGCGCCGTCATTTAATGTAGACGCATTTCCGGCCGTCACAGTCCCATCTTTCTTAAAAACCGGCCTGAGCTTGGCCAGCTTTTCGATGGTCGTGTCCTTTCGCGGCCCCTCATCCACGCTGAAGATAACGGGATCGCCTTTTTTCTGGGGGACTTCGATGGGCACAATCTCATCCTTCATATAGCCTTTCTCGATCGCCTGGACGGCTTTCTGGTGGCTGCTCGCGGCATAGACATCCTGCTCGCTACGGCTGGCGCCGAATTTTTCGGCGACGATCTCGCCCGTCATCCCCATATGAATGTTATCGAAGGCGCACCACAGGCCGTCCAGGATCATGGAATCCTTGATCTGGACGTCACCGAATTTAACGCCCTCCCGAAGGCCCCAGACCAGGTGCGGCGCTTTGCTCATGCTTTCCATCCCGCCGGCCACGATGATTTCCTTTTCTTCAAGCTGGATCGCCTGAGCGGCCAGAGCCACGGCCTTAAGGCCTGACCCGCAGACTTTGTTCACCGTGAAACAACTGACTGTGTAAGGGATGCCGCCCTTGACCGCAGCCTGCTTGGCCGGAGTCTGCCCGACGCCGGCCGAGACGACATTCCCCATGATGACCTCTTCCACATCGCCGGGTTGGATCGCCGACCGCTTGACCGTTTCTTTAATGGCGATTCCGCCGAGCTGGGGAGCGGTGAAATCCTTAAGCGCCCCTAAAAAATTCCCTATGGCCGTTCGCGCGGCGCCAATAATGAAGACGTTCCTTGTCTCACACATATGACCTACCTTTCCCTTATTTTTGGCATAAAATCTTATTCTTTTTTATCACAATTAAGGGACGGTGTAAACCGCTACCGATTTTATGATATCCCGGTGATGATGCCGTCGTCCGTGACGTCGATTCGTTCAGCGGCCGGCACTTTGGGCAAGCCGGGCATAGTCATGATGTCGCCGCAATAAATGACGACGAATCCCGCGCCCGAGCTCAAGGAGGCGTCGGTGACGATGAGCGTAAAATCCCGCGGCCGACCGTGCGCTTCTTCATCACCCGAGAGCGAATACTGGGTTTTGGCGATACAAACGGGGAGATTGCCGAATCCGTCTTTCTCGAACTTTAAAATTTTGCGCCGAATTTTCCCTTCCATGGCCACGTTCTTGGCGCCGTAAACTTTGTGGGCGATGGTTTCAATTTTTTCAACGAGCGGCATTTCCAGCGGATAGAGGAATTGAAAATTGGACGGGTCTTTGTCAAGAGCTAGAAGCACTTCGCCTGCCAGATCCGCTCCGCCTTCTCCCCCACGGCCGAAGACATCGCTTAAAGCGAACCGAACGTTTTCTTTCCGGCAGAGATCCTCAAACGTCTTAATTTCATTCGCCGTATCGGCCGGGAATCTGTTCAAGCCCACGACCAAAGGAACGCCGTAAAGTCGGATGTTGTCAATGTGTTTTCGGAGGTTATCAAAGCCTTTTTCGATGGCGCCTCTGTCCTCCGCGTTCAGGGCATCAAGCTTCACTCCGCCGTGATATTTGAGCGAACGGAGCGTGGCGACGATGACGCAGGCCGACGGGGCCGGGATCTGCCCCATCCGAACGACGATATCGAAAAATTTCTCGGCGCCGAGTTCCGAGGCGAAGCCGCTTTCCGTGACCACATAATCAGCTAGGTTCAAGGCCAGGCGCGTAGCGATCACGGAATTCGTCCCGTGGGCGATATTGGCGAACGGGCCGCCATGAACGATCGCCGGCGATCCTTCCAAGGTCTGGACGAGGTTGGGCCGGATCGCGTCTTTCAGCAGCGCCGCCATGGCGCCTTCGGCCTTGAGCTGGCTGGCGAACACCGGCGCTCCTCCGGGAGAATAGCCGACGCAAATGCTCCCCAGCCGCGCTTTCAGGTCCTTCAAATCGCGGGCCAGGCAGAAAATGGCCATGACTTCGGACGCGGCCGTAATTTCGAATCCGGTTTCACGAGCGATCCCCAGGAGCGGCCCGCCGATGCCTATGACGATGTCCCGCAAAACCCGGTCATCCATGTCCATGACCCGGCGCCAGGAAATGTTTTTACAATCGAGCAGCCCGCAGACATTATCGAAATGGAGGCGGTTGTCCACCATGGCCGCAAGAAGATTGTGGGCCGAAGTGATGGCGTGGATATCGCCCGTAAAATGAAGGTTGATGTCGTCGCTGGGAATGACCCGGGCACGGCCGCCGCCCGTGGCGCCGCCTTTCAAGCCGAAGACAGGCCCGAGCGACGGTTCGCGGAGGGCGACCATGGCTTTCTTGCCGATCCGGTTCAGCGCGTCCGTCAGACCTACGGCCGTCGTCGTTTTGCCCTCACCGGCGGGCGTCGGAGTCATAGCCGTGACCATGATCAGCTTTCCCTTATTCTTTTTACTTTCAAGCGACTGCCGGAGGTCGATCTTGGCCTTGTAAGATCCGTATCTTTCCAAATATTCCGGCTTGATGCCGAGCCTTTGGGCGATTTCCTCGATCGGCTTGATATTTATTGCGTTCGCTTTTGTTTTTTCTTTAGTCATCATGTCCTCCTATTGAACAAAGTTTACTAATATGAACGCAATAAATAAAGTGACAACCTAGAGGCGGCGCTTAGGCCGTCCGTAGCCCCCGGACCCCGAGGAACCAGTCCCGTCGGTTCCCCCCGTCGGAAAAGCCGACGGGGTCCCCCTCCGCTACGGGGGCTTTAGGACGGCCTAAGCGCCGCCCGAACGAGGAAGTCACTTTTATTAATGCGTTGATATTAGCAAAAGCCGCCCATCTTCAACATGTTTCTCTGGCTAAAGAAAGGCACGAAGCGATGAGATTCGCACGGCCAAGAGGACTTGCATTTAAAGATTAAACGGAGGGAGAAGAGCAGGAAACGGCTGTATTTTAAATCTCTGTTGCGTTCATTTATTCAAGCTGAGAAACAGGAGGTCGTAGTCCTCGATCAGGCCGTGATCGGAAAAGCTGAAGAAGCAGTTGTTGCCGATGATGATATGGTCCAGGACCTTGAGCTGCATGACTCTCGCGGCAAAAACCAGCTCTTTGGTGATTTCCCGGTCGCAGAGCGAAGGCTCCGGGTCTCCGGAGGGATGGTTGTGGACAAAGACGAGCGACGTGGCGTCGTAGCGCAGGGCGTCTTTCATGATATCCCGGGGATAAACGGCGGACGAATCCACCGTGCCTTCGAAGAGCGTTTTTTCCTCGATGATCTGGTTTTTGGGGTCGAGGAAGAGCACTTTGAAATGTTCTTTTTTCAGGTCGCGCAGGGAATGGTAGAGATAATCAAAGACCTCCCCGGATGAGCGGCAATATGGCCGGCTCATCATTCTCTCTTTAAGGAAACGGCGGGAGACTTCCTGGACGAGCCGGATGCCGAAGATGTTATGCCAGCCGATGCCGCTGATTTTTTGAAGCTCGTGGGCGTCGGCTTCGAGCACACCGCGCAGCGTTTTGAATTCTTTGAGAGCCTGCTTGGCCTGTTCTTTACAGTCTTTCCGGGGCGTCCCCAGGGTCAGGAGAAGCTCGACGATTTCATAATCGAGAAACGCGCTGAGCCCACCTCTGAGAAATTTTTCCCGGAGCCGCTGTCTGTGGCCTTCGTTTCTTTCGACAGAGACGCTCTTCTCGTCTGGTAAATTTTCCATAGATCGGTTTCTCTAACGACAATAAATAAGACGCTCAAATCGAACAGATTTTGCATTTTATCGGTTTGACCGCCGAGCTCTAGCTATGATAAAAACTCGATGAAGGATTGCGAGGTGGACATGAACGGCAATATCCCGACTTTATATGTTTACGGCAAAACCCTACCCGAAGCCTGGGAAAAGGCGGTGCTTGAATGCTGGCACAAAGGCGTCGCCATCAAGACCGAATATGACAAACCCGGCGATCCGCCGAGCAGGGACTGCACCATGATGTGGGTCGTCGAGGATCCCTTTGCCGAGCCGCGCATCCATCGCGCTTTCCCCGGCGGACTCGAGGATTTGGAGATTTACCGCCAGGAAGTGGTCGAAGGCGTCCATGACCACTGGATCGCGCCCGAGGAAGGCAAGTGGACATATACCTACCATAAACGGCTGTTCGCCTATGACATCGAAGGCGAAACGATCGATCAGATCGCTTATATCGTCGACAAGCTCGCCCGGACCGGCCACTCCCGGCGCGGCCAGGCCGTCACCTGGAACCCGAAGCTCGACCCCCCGACCTACGATCCGCCCTGCCTGCAAAGAATCTGGTGCCGGCTGCTCAAAGATGACAAGGACGAACTCGTTTTGAATATGAACACGCACTGGCGCTCGCGGGATGCCTTCAAAGCCGCCTACATGAATGTCTTTGCTTTGACGGATTTGGAGCGCGTCATCGCTCAAAGAATCAGCGTCAAAATCGGCAAGCCCGTCCGCGTCGGCCGTTACGCGGACCTGGTGGACAGCTTCCACATCTACGGGTCGTATTTCAGCGAATTTGAGGGTTTCCTAAAAATGGTTGAAAAGCGGACGTTCGAAGATCGGACCTGGAAGACGAGCTACGCCGAGCCGATGTTCGCCGAAGCCCGGGAAAAATTGAAAAAAGAAAAAGCCCATCTTAATCCATAGCCATCAGACGATGCTCATCATCTTATCGCTCGTGGTAGTCGCCTTCGCCTGTTTGACTATCTTCGCCGATTTTCGAGACCGGCGAAACCTGGTCTATCTTTTTAAGCCCCTGGCGATAGGGGTAATCATTCTCATGGCGCTGCAGGGAACGGGCGGCGTTTCTTCCTCGTATAAATATTTTATTGCGGTCGGCCTCGGCGCTTCATTGGCGGGAGATATTTTTATGATGCTTCGCCAGAAAAAATTCATCGCCGGCCTGATCTCCTTTTTGGTCGCGCACCTGTTTTACATGGCCGCTTTTTCTTCGAGAATAAAAACAGCCTTGGCCTTTTGGCCGGCGGTTCTTCTTTTAATATATGCTCTCGTGTTCTTGAACTTTCTCTTCCCTCATCTCGGCCGCAAGAAAATTCCCGTAGTCATCTACGTTTTGGTTATTACGGCGATGGCCTGGCTTGCCGCGGAGAGATACATTCAGGCGAGAGAAATCAAAGCTCTTTCAGCCCTGATCGGCGCCGGGCTGTTTCTTATCTCGGATTCCTCTTTAGCCGCGGAATATTTTATAAAAAAGCGAAAATGGGGCCAAGCTCTGACCTTGGGCGCTTATTTTGCCGCGCAACTGCTTATCGCCCTATCGATTTGAATTTTAGACTCGCGGCAATCTGTTCCAACAACGTGGACGCATCTTTGCCCTCTGCTATCAAAATCCAAGCTTCAGGATCATCGAGGAGGACAAGAACCGCTCTTTTACTGTTTTTGGCCATGAAGCCTGGAAGACCCTGGATTGTTTTTCTTTCTAGATTTTCCGAAATGCCGAGCCGGCCAAAGATTTCTTTCGCCGCCCGGCGGTCCTTTTTCCACGGCGGCAAATAATATTGCTGAAGCTCGGCTCTCGCTCCCCGCGGGCCCTCTAAAGCAACCAGCGCGGAATCGGGCCAGACGGCGTCAAGTTTTGTGAATTTAAAATCCGCCGGCTTTTGGACCGTCAGGCCAAGCCAGGGATTTTCATAAAAGTTACTTCTTATCCGATAAGAAGCGGCGCCCTCAGGAACAACGATGCGCTTGCCGTCCGCGCCCGCGAACTCAAGAATTTTGATATCAATCTGGCCGAAGAGTCGCTGGCTCGCACCGCCGCTGAGAGATCCCACGCCTTCATACAAAGACGTCGCGACAAAATAAAGTCGGCCGGCGTCGGCGACTTCCCGGGCTGTAATCGCCGCGTCCAGGGGAATCCAATCATTCCCGACCAGAATCTCCGTCCAGGCGTGTCCGCCGAACATGCCCAAGGCATAGACATAGCCCAAAACAACGCGCGAAGGAATTCCGGCCGCTCGGGTCAAAGTGGCGAGGAGTGTGGCATAGCCGAGGCATGTTCCCCGCCGGTTCTCGAAAATCTCAGAGGACGGCGCCAGGGCGATCCCGAGGTCGAACTTCATGTTTTCCGAGACCCAGCGCTCGAGCTTTAGGGCCGCTTTGAAGACATCCTTTTCGCCGGCCAGGACATCCTGGACAGTCCTTTTGACCTCCAGCGCATCCGATTGAATGTAGGCGTTCGGCTGCAGGAACTCCCGGTTTTTTTCGTTCCCCGGAACAGGCAAAGGTGCGGGCTTCGGCCGCCGGGGCCGTTTGATCTCCAGGATAAGATCATCGCGAGATTTTGAGAGGACCGTTTGATAGGGGCCTTTAATTTCAGGCCAGCCGAGGTCGGGATTCTTATGGATCAGCTTGATCTTCAAGTATTCAAGGTCGCGCGCTTTGGGAAGGCGAACGTTGGCGCGAATGATCGAACGCTCATACATCTCGGCCGGAAGCTCATTCCCCGAGACCGCGCTCAAGGCCCGAGACTTATCCGCGAGAATGATCTGGGCCAGGCCGAACGGAGTCGGCATCTCCTGTTTTACAGCCTCATTATCGCCGCCGAGCCAGGCCGTGCTCTTGACGGCTGTCGCGTCGATCATTTCCTCGGTTTTAAGGACTAGGATTTCCTTGCCGCCCAAGAGAAGCTTTTCCGCGGCGAGGACCTTCCGGCTTCCTTTGCTCACGGCTTCAAGCTCGGGGACAAATGTCTGAAATTCCGCGATGTCACCGGCTTTCTGAAGCCGCTTCTGAGAAATCAACCGGATCCCTTCCGGCCCCAAGAGTTCGCCGGAAAAATTCAGCGTGCGCGAATAGCTCTTTCCGCCGACCGCGCTGCGGAGTTCAATCGTTTTGCCTCTAATGACGGCCTCTGTTTTTGTTGTCATGAGCGAGGCGCGCATTTCGTAGTTGACCTTCCTGAGAAGCCCGTCTTTGGTTTCTTCATAGACCGTAAGAAATTGAAGCTCCACTTTGCTTCCTAAGCGGTTGAGGACCATTTTCACATCCGAGGTGGAAACGATCAACTCCCCTTCGGGAGCGCTGATGGAAGACGCAAGCTCATGGACATAGCCGACGGGCTTGTCGGCAATGGTGATGATGTACCATTGTTCCGGAGATGAGGACAGGGCTCGTCCGGAGGCGACAGGCGCGGCCTGGATAGGCAGAAACGACCATAAAAATATTAAGGTGATGTATCGCCTGAAAGTCAAAACATGTCTAAACAATCGCGTTTGCATGGCTTCTAATTTCTTTGTTTATTCGATTTGATCAGCTCCAGCGCTTTCTCGACGGCTTTTTCGAGCTGCGGGTCCTGGCCGCTCACTTGGTGAATCAGGTCGTTAACCACAAGGACATCGGGATTGACGCCGCCGCTTGTCTCGAGATCCTTTCCATCCATCGTGTAACAACCTAAATACGGCAGCCGGAACGATCCGCCGTTTATCAATCCCACGCTCGTCGTGAAAATCAGCCAACCGTAAGTCGTGTTGCCGACGATCGGGCCGCGCTTCAATGTCTTGAAACCATTCGAGGTCATTTCGCCGTCGCTCAGCGTAATTTCATTAGTGATAAGGACGACGGGTTTGTCCGCAAACCCGAACGAGGACTGCGGGGTTTCCGAAAGCCCGCGGACCCGCCATTTGGCGTATTTTGGCTTCACCAGCGCCTCAAGGACGCGGTCATGGACGTTGCCTCCGAAGTTGAACCGCAAATCCAGAATCAATCCTTGGCGCGGAATGGCGTCCCGCTCGAGCTCGAGCAGGAAGCGATCCAGGTCGCCCCTGCCCATGGCCCGCATGTAGAGATAAGCCACCCGGTCGTTTGTTTTTTGTTTGACGAAATCGCGGCGCCCGGCGATCCATTCTTCAAGCAGGAGACGGTTTTCTTCGACTGAGGAAATCGGCTTGAGGGAGATCTCCGTTGTCTTCTGGGTCTTCGCGCTTTTAAAGGCAAGCTTCAGCCGCTTATCGAGCTTGCCGTTAAAGTAAACCCAGATATTTTTCGCGGAGTCCAGCGGCTTGCCATCAACAGCGGCAAGCTCGTCTCCCGGCGAGACGGCCTCCCTTTCATCGGCAAGCGGCCCGTCCTTGATCAGCCGGTCCAGGACGACCTTTCCATTCTCGAATTTCCAAATGGCGCCGACATGGGCACTCGGCTCCTCGATGCGGCCCTGCCGCGGTCCGCTGATGCCCGTATGCGAGGAATTGAGCCAGCCGATCATTTCGTTGGCGTAGTCGTAGAAATCCTGGTCTTCGCGGACCTGCTGGAGCACGGGCCGGTGCTGCTCGTATATCTCCCGCCAATTCACCCTGTGGTGCCTCTCGTCATAATAATAATGCTGCAGCGTGTAGTACAGCTCGCCAAGCATCTGCTCATAATCGGCGGTCTTATCGACCATGATCTTTGTATCGAAGGAGATGCTCTTTTGCTTTTGGCCGGCGAGGTCGATGCGGCCGACTCGGCCCTGGCTGAGATAATATAAAGCCTCACCCTTTTTATCCAACTGCAAAAATAATGGGTTTTCGATTTGCGGCATAAACGGTTCATATTTCCCGCGCTCTTTCTTTTTGAGGCTCGTTTTCCAAAGATGGCTCTTGCCGTCTATGTTTGAGACGAAATAGATCGCCTCGTCTTTGGGAACGCAGACAAATTCTTGCTCATTGCCGAGCGTGGTGGTGATGATTTCAGTCTGCCGGTCCAAATTCTCAAGCTTCAACGGGACTTCCGGGATCGATTTTTCGTCTTTTTTGGCGTCGGATTTTTCCTTCTTCTCGGCCTCGTCCCTCAGGAAGAGTTTTTCGAAAGTGTCTTCATCGAATTCGGGCTTTTTCGGCTGAAGATGGAGCTCGTAGAGGTCCCACTGCCCCGTAAATTCCGGGAAACTGTGGCCCGAGCGGTTGGAGGTAAAGATAAGAGATTTTCCGTCTTGCGTCCAGAGCGGCCCGTTTTCATCATAAGCAGTATTGGTCAGAAGATGCTTCGTCCCGGAGGCGATCTCAACGGCGAAGATATCGAGGTTGCTGTTGCGCCGCGCCACGACCGCCAAATACCGGCTGTCGGGCGACCAGGCGAAGTCGCTAGCGAACCGGCCTCCGAAATCGTCCTCGACAAGCAGGCGGTCGTTCTGTCCGTCCGGCTGGATCAAGCGGACCTGGCGCTTTCCGCAATAATAAGCTACGAGTTTTCCATCCGGGGAAAATTGAGGCTCGTTTATATCTTCGGCAGAATTTGTCAGCCGTTTGGGCTTTTCATTGCCGAGCGCAGAGATGATATAGAGATCAGGGTGGGCATCGACATCCGAAACATAGACGATGTTCTTACTCTCCTTGTCCCAATCGATATTTCTTTCGCGCCAGGGTGTGGTGCTGATATTTCTGGCATAACCGCCGTCGCTCGAGAGGACAAAGATATCGCCGCGCACGACGGCCGCGATCTTCTTGCCGTCGGGAGCAAGACGGAATTCCGAGGCCGGAGCGTTCTCTACGGAAAAGACGCGGTTTTCTTTCGTCTCGGCCGGAGCGTCGATGGGCACCCGGCGCGAATCGCCCGTCCTGAGGTCCGTGACCCAGATTCCGAAGTCTTTCTCATATGCGGCTAAAGAAACATGCGCCGCCACGGAAAGCCAGCGAACATCGCCCTGCTCGAATTGGGTGACAGGCTTCTGGCCCGAGCCGTCCTTGGCCGCCGTCCAGATATTGTAAGTTCCGAATTGCCGGTCGCTGACGAAATAGACCCGGCCGCCGTCCGGGCTCCAGTCCGGCCAGAAAGCATTCGTTGAATCTTCGACAATTTTTTTGACGCCGCTTCCATCGAGTTCCGCGAGCCAAATCTTCGCTGTGTTGGAACCGCGATAGCCGCGCCGCCACCAGTAGCCGTTTTCCGTTCCGAGTGAAAAGAGAACTGATTTCCCGTCAGGGCTGATCCGGCCGTGATAAGCCCAGTTCCAAAAGGTTTCAAGGACGGGAAGCTCGTTGCCGCCGTTGACGGAAACTTTATAGAGGCTTGATGAAGACGCCCGATTCGAGCGGAAAATGACCCATTGGCCGTCCGGCGTAAAATCGGTGGCGACATCGTCGCCAGTGTGATAAGTCAGTTGGAGCGGCGTACCGCCTTGCGCCTTCATGATATAGACATCGTTGTTTCCCAGTCGGTTGGAAGTAAAAGCCAGCCACCGGCCATCCGGAGACCAGACCGGCTCGCGCTCATAAGCCACGTGGTCGGTCAGCCGGTAAGCTTTTCCGCCTTCGGAGGAGACAAGCCAAAGGTCGCCCATGTAAGAAAAAGCGATTTGCTTGCCGTCGGGCGAGATGGCCGGGTGCCGCGCGCCTATGAGAGGCTTTTCCTCGGCGGTTGCGCGAGAAAAAATAGAAAAAATGATTACCGTGAAAAGAAAAACATAAAAGCGCTTTCTCATTCTGAATCCCTCCTAAGGTCCATTGATTTCACGGGTCATGTTTCCGATCAGCCCAAATGAATAGAGATTCTTCCTATCCAGATGCTCTACTTTTTTTCGTCGCGAAAAAGCTTAAGCCGGTTAAGGCGATCCGACTCTTTGATCTGCAGCCGCAAGACATAAATAAGAACGAAGATGGCCGCCCACAGCCAGGCGAGAAAAACATAGACAGCTGTTCTTTCTCTAGCGTCTTTAGGCGCCGCGTCGATTTTCTCGGGCTGAGGCAGCGGCTGAACCTGATGGGCAGCCGTCTTTTCCTTTGGTGAAGGCTGCTCGGCGAAGGTCCCGATGACAAAAGCTGGGCTTATGATAAAAATCAAAACAAAGGAAAAAACAAAGCGATCGCGGCGGCGCTTTGCGCCTGGCGATGACAAGCGAATCTTCGAAGTCCGCCTCAAATGTGAATGAATTCGCCATAGGATCATGTCAATAGGCTCCAAATCGACATGAGGACGGCATAGGCGATCGTGGCGAAGGCCAGTCCCGTGATGATTTTACCCTTCCTTTCCGTCGGCTTATTGTCGATAAACGGCAAGAATAATAATAGAACGCAGGCCGCAAGAATTAAAAGCACGGCCAGCGTCTCTCCATCGATGAATAAAATTTTTGCCGGAAATATTTTCAGGGTCTGGAAGAGAAAGAGAAAATACCATTCTGGCTTGATCCCTTTGGGCGCGGCGGCCATTAAATCCGCCGCTTTGCCCAGCGAAGGGGGCAGGAAGACAGCCACGGTGACCAAAACGCCGAACAGGATCAGCCAGACAATCATCTCTCGGCAAACGAAATTGGGCCAGAAGGGGAGCTCTTTCAGCTCTTCTTTTTTCCCCTCGTCGCGCCAAGGAAGGCTCATCTCCAGCTTTTGAATAAGATAAAAGTGAATCGCAAGAATGAGGAGCAAAGCTAACGGCAGGAGACAAATATGAAGCGTGAAGAACCGCGACAGCGTATCGCCCGTAATGTCTTCGCCTCCCCGTAAAAGTTTTGTGAAAATTTTTCCCACAACTGGAATGGCGTTCGGGATGTCCGTCCCGACCTTGGTCGCCGAGAGCGAAAGATCGTCCCAGGGCAGGAGATAGCCCGTGAACCCGAAAGCCAGGGAAAAAAGCAAAAGAAAAGCGCCGGTCATCCAGGTCAGTTCACGCGGCTTTCGGTAAGACTTTATGATCCAGATGCTGAACAGGTGAACAAAGACAAAAGCGATCATGAAGGTGGCCGACCAAAAATGGATCGACCGAATGATCCAGCCCAGCGGAACTTCGGTCATGATTCGGGCCACGCTTTTATTGGCTTCTCCGAGCGTCGGCTTGTAATAAAACGCCAACATGATGCCGGTGATGACCTGGATCATGAAAAAGAGCAGGATGGCGCTTCCCGTGTACGACCAAGGGGTGTGCTTGTTCTGCGGAACTTTCTTCTTGCGCATGAAATCCAGAACGACAGAAAGCCCCAGCCGGTCCTCAAACCATGTTTTCACCGAAAGCGCGGATTTTTTCAGGATCACGCCACTCCTTCTTTTTTAACGACCAGGTTTTCGCCATCCACGTCGGCGCGGAGCTTCCGCAGGGGACGCGGCGGCGGACCGCTAATATTCAGCCCATTCTCATCGTACCAGCCATCGTGGCAGGCACAGAAGAATTTTTTTTGATCGGCGAGGTAAGTCACGTTGCAATCCAGGTGCGTGCAGACGCCGACGATGGCCAGATAGCTTCCGTCGCCGTTCTTTCTGATAAAAGCCGGCTTAGCCCCCCAAGGGAAATTTTTCAAGGCTCCCGGCTCCAGATCCTTAAAATCCACCAAGGGAAGCGCAACTTTATCCGGCTCTTGATACGGCGGAAAAATAAATTTCGCTATCGGAGAGACGAGTGAAACCACGAACACTCCCACCCAGCCGCCGAGCAGCCAATTAAGAAATTCGCGCCGGTTAAAGAGCGAGTGTTTGATCTTCATTTTTTGAGCCTTAAAAACCTTAGAGTTTTTTCTTTGACGAATTTCCTGCGGAGGGCCTCAATCCCGTCGGCCGGCCGGACCTCTTTGGGGCAGGCCTCATTGCAGCGGAAGACGGTATCGCATCCCCACATGCCTGTCTCCGAGTTCGCTTTGGCCCATTCCGAAAATGATCTTGTGTCCCTCGGATCTTGGATAAAACGATAGAGCTTGGCCAGGGCTGCGGGCCCGAGATACCGCTCGTCCCGGGAGATGACGGGACAGGCGCTGTAGCAGCAAGCGCAGAGGATGCAGTTAGTGAACTGTTCGATTCTGGCCATCCTCTTTTCTTCAATCCGGAATTCCTTTTCGGGCGCTTTGGAGTCCGGAATGACATAAGGTCCGATATTCTGAAGCGCCCTCCAAAAAGGCTCCATGTCCACGACCAGGTCTTTCAGAATCTCCAAATTGGGCAGCGGCTCGACGATAATGACCGAAGAATTCAGCGCATCGACCATCACTCGGCAGGCGAGCTCCGGCTGGCCGTTGATCACCATGCCGCAAGAGCCGCAGACCGCCTCCCGGCAGCTGTACCGGAATGATAAAGTCGCGTCCTGTTCGTTGCGGATATCCATCAAGGCTTCCAGGACTGTATTTTTCTCCAGGGTTTCATAGGTGTATTCCTGAAAATAAGCATCTTCGTCTTTCGCTGGATCGAAGCGAAAGACCTTAAATGTATATTTCATATTCTTTAAACTCAATAAAGCCGCGCTTGGGGCTTATATCGGCCCGGTTTTACCTCTTTATAGCTGATCCAAGGCCTTCCCTCTTTTAATGTCACGAGTGTGTGCTTGAGCCAATTTTTATCGTCGCGCTCGGGAAAATCTAAGCGGTAATGAGAACCCCGGATTTCTTCTCTGTTGAACGCGCCCAGGGCAATGACTTCGCTCAAGTCGAGCATGGACTCGAATTCAATAATATTAACAAGTTCCTGGCAGTAACGAAAGTCAGAGGTCGATAAATAGACATTTTTGAAGTCTTCGCGGATCTGGCGGATATCTTCCAAAGCTAGAGCCAGATCTTTTTGGGTTCGGAAAATGCCGACTTTATCGCTCATGACCGCTTTCAATCTATTGAGACAGCGATGGACTTTTTCTCCCGAACTCTTTCGGCGCCAGCTTTCGATTCGCTCTTTGAGCTTATGAGATTCGCCCTGTAAGCTTCTATCGCTTCCGCCGCCGTTCCCCGAATCTTTGACAAAATCTGAGGCCGCGCGTCCTGCAATTTTGCCGAAGATGACGGTATCCAGAAGTGAATTCCCCCCCAGCCGGTTGGCGCCGTGAACGCTGACGCAAGCGCATTCGCCGGCGGCGTAAAACCCGGGCAGGGAAGAGGCTCCGTTGATATCGACATCGATACCACCCATGGAGTAATGCTGGGCCGGCTGGATGGGAATGGGTGTTTCCACGGGATCAATGCCGGCAAATCTTATGCAGATTTCACGGATCGCAGGCAGGCGCTTGTTGATTTTTTCTTTTCCGAGGTGAGTCAAGTCCAAGAGCACATACTCATTGGCATAGCCGTTCCCCCGGTTGATTTCGGTTTGAATGGCCTGGGCGACGATATCTCGGGGCGCCAATTCCATGGCCGAAGGCGCATAATCGGCCATAAACCGTTTGCCGATCTTGTTCAATAAATGGCCGCCTTCGCCCCGCGCGGCTTCGGTGATGAGAATATTCTTACCGTAGAGCGAGGTGGGATGAAACTGGACGAATTCCATGTCTTTGAGAGGAACTCCGGCCTGATAGGCGATACCGATCCCACTGCCATGATTGATAAAAGCATTCGTCGTTTTTAGATAGACGCGGCCGTAGCCGCCGGTGGCGAAAATAACGGCCCGAGCGCGCACCGGAAACACCTCTCCCGTAGAAAGATCGTGAACGACGAGCCCAAGACAACGGCCGTTATCGACGATGAGCCGCGTGACCAGCCATTCATTATAGAAACGGATATTCTTTCGAAGAGCCTGCTCATAGAGCGTATGAAGCAGAACATGCCCGGTTCGGTCGGCGGCATAGCATGTCCTGGGAAAGCCGGCGCCTCCGAAAGGACGCTGGGCGATCAGCCCACCGGGAAGACGGCTGAAAGGAGCGCCGTAGTGCTCCAGTTCATAGATGGCCGGGATCGCTTCCCGGCACATCAACTCGGCCGCGTCCTGGTCAGCCAGATAATCGCTGCCTTTGATCGTGTCAAAAGCGTGCTTTTCCCAAGTGTCATCCCGGCCGTTCGGCGCATTTCCCAAGGCCGCGTTGATGCCGCCTTGAGCGGCCACGCTATGCGAGCGGAGCGGATGGACTTTAGAAATAACGGCGACGCTCAAACGCGGATCGCTGGAAAGGGCGGCGGCGAGGCCCGCCAAGCCTCCGCCGACAATCAGAACGTCGTGGCTGCGCATCAATAATTCCGCGTGAAATAAACGACAATCAGAGCGGCGCTAAGCGCGATTCCCAGGGCGGTGGAAATCCAAAAGAGCAGTTTCTCTTTCCGCACCCCGAGATCTATGATGACCGTCCGGAGTCCATAAAGGGCATGAAATATGACCGAAACTAAAAGAAGAATGTCTATAAGAGGATTCGTATGGAGAAGGAGAGCCCAATCGGGTTTTTTCGCCTTGGTCATAAGGAAGAAAGAAGTCAAAAATTTAAAGCTGAGAGTTACGACGAGTATAAGACCCGTGATGCGATGAAAAATCCAAATAAACATTGGCGACTTTCCTTTTCTGAGTTTTCAGCACATATTATTTTAAAACGCTAAAATCCTGTCAAGAAAAAAAGACAAATAATTTTTTTGTCCTTCCGGAAAAAAGTATTAATATTGAACATTAATATACTTTATTTAATATGTTTATTAATATGTTTATTATCAATTCATTATAATCTTTTATTAATATCCAATGTCCGATAATTATACCATTCAGCTTAAGTTCTTAATTTTTTATTAATTCTCTAATTATCTCTATTTATTATAATTAACAATATTTATAATTAATTGGCACCACTCTTGCTGTATCTAGGGTCGCTATGAGCAAGAAAGGAACTAAGACAATGAAACAAGCAAGAATTTTAATCATATCTCTCGCCCTCATCCTGTCCATCAACGCCTTCGCCTCCAACTCCGAGGCCATCATCATCAACACCTCTTTAGCCCCTCAACAGCTCTCTCCTCTCGCCGGCCTGGACCTCTTCCCTCAGCCCACAGCTTCCTCCAAGATGAACCTCGACCCCAAAAACGCCGTCCTCAACTCCGACTATAAATACTTCAATCCCAATATCAGAGTGTCCGTTATCGGTGATTCCCTCTACAACGTTTCCATGATCTCTATGGTCGCCCTCAACGTCGCCGATTATTTCTCCACCAAAGAAGCCCTCAAGTATCCCGGTCTTCAAGAAGCCAATCCCATCATGAAGGCTTTCGTCAAGGATCCGTATGTCTTTGCCGCAGTCAAGATCGGGCTTACGGCGATTTCCTATTGGAGCATGAAGAGCCTCTATAAGAAAAACAAGCCTCTGGCCTGGGTTCTGTCCATAGCCTCTAACCTCGCCATGTCCTATATCGTCTCCAACAACCTCCGCCTCATCAACCAGGCCAAGGGAAGATAGACATCATGAAAAATTATGTGCAAGTGTTTTTAAAAACGAACACGCGAGCAGCGGGCGCAAAAGATCCCTTCCTGCCCACCCTCGATGAACTCAAAAGAGAACATATCGAATATCTTTTAGAACTAACTCTTCAGAACAAGCCGGAGACGCCCAGGATTCTCAATATTTCGCGGGCCGCTTCATATTACAAACTCTACGCCTATCAACAACTCGGCAGCCACGATTCTTATCTCTGCGTCGACAACCCCGAGCCTCTTTCCAGTAACTAAGCTTCTAAAGGAATTCGCTTTTGCCTTTTTTTGAAAGCAGATCTAAAATTTCTCTAACCCGCTGATCCTGATCTTTGCGGCAGACCAGAAGAGCGTCATTGGTATTAATAACGATGAGATCTTTAACTCCGATCAGCGCCGTGAGTTTCCCCGGATTAAAACAAAGCGAATCATAAGAATCTAAGACAATTGATAGGCCATTAGATGCATTGCCAAGATCATCTTTTCTCCATATATCCAGGAGCGAGGACCACGCCCCAACATCCGACCAGCCGAAATTTCCCTTGCAGACCAGAACTCCCTTGGCTTTCTCCATCAACGCATAATCGATGGAAAGAGGCGGGATATCATCAAAGATTGAAGCAATTTGGGATTTGGATCCCGCTCGTAGCGCCTTTAGCATTCTCAGCCAGAAAAAGTAAAAATCCGGGGCAAACTTTTCCAGACAACGGGCAAAAACTTCAGCCCGCCAAAAGAACATGCCGGAGTTCCAAAAATATTTCCCGGCAGAAATAAATGTTTTGGCCTTTTCATAAGAAGGTTTTTCCTCAAATTCTTTCACATGATAAAAGCGCTCACCGGAGATCTTTACGGACCGCTCCCTTGAATAATGAATATATCCGAATCCCGTAGAAGGAAAAACCGGCGGGATCCCGAATGTGATTAAAGACTCTTCCGAATGAGCGGCCGCGGCTGCAGCCTTGAGTTTTTTTAAAAAGACCCGCTTTTCAATAATCAAGTGGTCGGAAGGCAGGACGGCGACAACGGCCTTTGGATTTTTTAAATATATCCAGGCTGTCGCCAGGATGAGCGAAGGAGCCGTGTTTTTGCCTTTTGGCTCGACCAGGAGATTTTCCTGGGGGATCTTGGGAAGCAGACGGCGGACGGTCCGGGTTTGTAGGCTATTAGCAATCGTATAGACCTTGGGATAGGGAATAAGCGGCAAAACCCGTTCAACGGTCTCCTCGATCATTGCCTTGTCGCTGATTATGGGAAGAAACTGCTTCGGCAGGCGCTTCCGGCTGAGCGGCCAAAAACGCGTGCCGCTGCCGCCGGCCATTACCACGGCGTAAATATCCGGCTTTTTCATAGCGTTTTTTCCAGCTTTTTGATCGCCCTTTCCACCGAACCTTTGACCTCTTTCTGGATGGCCTCGAGGTCTTCCTTGGTCTCGGCCTCAAAACGCAAAACCAGCACGGCTTGAGTATTGGAAGCCCGGACGAGCCCCCATCCTTTCGGATAGATGGCCCGAACGCCGTCAATGTCGATCACGGGATATTTTTTGGACAGATCGGCTTTGACTTCGTCCACTATCTTGAACTTGACTTCCTCCGAGGCGTAAATCCGGATCTCCGGCGTGCTGAATGTCCTGGGAAGCCCGGCCAGCATGCTGGCAAGCGTTATCTCCGACCGTGAAATGAGTTCAAGGAGCCTGGCCGACGAGTAAATGGCGTCGTCAAACCCGAAGAATCTGTCGGCAAAAAAGATATGGCCGCTCATTTCGCCGGCGAGAAGAGCTTTTTCTTCTTTGATTTTTTTCTTGATCAAGGAGTGGCCAGTCTTCCACATAATCGGCTTCCCGCCCAGCTTGACGATTTCATCATAGAGTGTTTTCGTCGCCTTGACCTCCGATATAATCGTTGCGCCCGGGTTCGAGCGCAAGATATCCCGGGCAAAAAAGATCAATAGCTGATCGCCCCAGATGATATGGCCTTCCTCATCGACAACGCCGATTCTGTCTCCGTCGCCGTCGTAGGCCACGCCGAAGTCGGCTTTTGTCTCTTTGACCTTCCGGATTAAATCCCGCATGGCCTCCGGCAGTGTGGGGTCGGGATGATGGTTGGGGAACCGGCCGTCCATATCGCAAAAGAGTTCCACGACGTCGCAACCAAGTTTCCGGAAAATCGGAACGGCGACAACGCCGGCTGTCCCATTTCCAGCGTCAACGACGACCTTGAGCTTTCTCTGAAGGCGGATGTTTGATAAGACGTAATCTTTGTACTCGGGAATGATGTCGTAGGAGCTCTGAGTCCCCTTTTGGTCCCGAATAATATGCTCACTGTTGATGATCGAATAAATTTCATGAATCGCCTCACCATAAAGAGTATCTTCCCCGGACATCATCTTGAAGCCATTGTATTCGGGCGGATTGTGCGACCCTGTAATCATCACGCCGGCTTCGTTTTTCTTGTAATAAATCGCGAAATAAAGAAGCGGCGTGGGAATTATTCCTAAATCAACGACATTGCAGCCGGTCGCGCGCAGCCCTTTCATCAACGCCTTAGAATAAATCGGAGAGCTGAGGCGGCAATCCCGGCCCACGACCGTTTCGCGCTTACCTTGGCGGCGGAAATATGTCCCTATTCCTTTTCCCAGAGTTTCGACAACAGCCGGCGTCAGGTCCTTGTCGACAATCCCCCTGATATCATATTCTCGAAAAATACTTGGATTGATATCCACGCCAATTTCTCCGTTTCGCTTTTTTACAATTTCCGGTCGAAAATACACTTAAATCCGGAAGTGACGACGTCCCATTTCTTCTGAGCGCCGATAATGAATTCGATGAATTCCCTAAATGCTCCCTTCCCGCCGGCGTTTTTACAGACAAAATGCGCATGCTTCCTGATCAGGGGATGGGCATCGGCCACAGCCGCAGAAAGCCCGACGGCTTTCATGACCTCTAAATCTCCGAAATCATCCCCGATATAGGCGACCTCTTCGGCTTGAAGCTTATGTTTCTCTAAAATCTGCTGAAGAACCGGTTTTTTATCAAGGGCTCCTTGATAAAGATCCGCGATTTTCAAACGCTCCGCCCGCTTTTCAAGTCCTTTAGAGGTTTTGCCGGTGATAATGCCGAGCTCAAGGCCGGCAAGTTGAGCCAATAGAACTCCAAGCCCGTCCTTTACATGGTAGGACTTGATTTCATCGCCGTCGGACAGTACGGTCAAGGTCCCGTCCGTAAGCGTCCCATCGACATCCGTCAGGACCATCTTGATTTTTCGCGCCCGCGCTTTTCTCCCCATTAAAACATCTCTGTCCGCCACAGGTCGTGAAGGTGGACGATTCCCTCAATTTTGCCTTCTCTATTTTTTATGACCAACGATGTGATTTTGTTCTGCTCCATGATGTTAAGGGCTTCCGTAGCCAGATCATATTTGTCGATCGTGACGGGGTTTTTCGTCATACAATCCTGCGCCGTTTTTTCGAACAGCTCTTCCCGATATCTTCGGACCATTCTCCGCAAATCGCCGTCCGTGATGATGCCCAGGAGATCGTTGCCGCTACTTATTACGCAGGTCATGCCCAATTTTTTCTGGGTCATTTCTTCGATGACATCCGCCATAGGAGTTTCAGGCCCAACGCTGGGAATAGTCCGGCCTTTGTGCATCAGAGCTTCGACGCGAAGAAGCCTTTTCCCGATAGCGCCTTTGGGGTGGACAGAGGCGAAATCGCGCTCGCTAAATCCTTTCTTTTTCATTACGGCAATGGCCAACGCGTCGCCGAGAGCAAGAGCGGCCGTAGAGCTTGCCGTCGGGACGACGCCGCTTGGCCCAGCTTCCTTCTCGACCCTGGCGTCAAGAATGATATCGCTGTATTTCGCGATTTTAGAGCTTTTGTTTCCCGTGATGCAGATAAGCTTGACGCCGATCCTCTTGATGAAATCCAATAAATCCACGATCTCCCGGGTTTCGCCGCTATAGGAGATAGCGATAAGGACATCGTCTTTGAGGATCATGCCCAGGTCGCCGTGTCCGGCTTCGGCCGGATGGATGAACATCGCCGGCGTGCCGCAACTGGCAAGGGTAGCCGCTATTTTTCGGCCGACGAGTCCTGATTTTCCCATGCCGAGAACAATGATCCGAGATTTTGTTGTAAAAATGAGATCGACGGCCCTGGCGAAATTGTCATCAAGTCTTAGGCTCAGCGCTTCAACGGCCCGGGCTTCCACCTGCAGGACTTCTTTCCCCGTGTGAATGACGTCTTTTTTCGTCACGTCTTTTCCTTTAAACAGCTTTTTTCAACCGAATAAGCGTTTGGAGTAATTCATCTAATTTACTTAATATCATTGAATTATATTTGTCTGAAAGAGCCTTGGCCGGGTTGTCATGGACTTCGATGAATAGGCCGTCGGCGCCGACGCTAACTCCGGCTTTGGCTATAAAGGGAATGAATTCGCTTTCTCCGCCAGACGCTTTGCCCAGGCCGCCCGGCTGTTGCACGCTGTGCGACGCGTCGATGACGACGGGATATCCCCAGCTTTTCATGATCGGAATTGATCGGACATCGAAAACAAGATTGTTATATCCAAACATCGCCCCGCGTTCAGTCAGGATGATCTTTTTGTTGCCGCGGCTTTGAATTTTTTCAACGACGTTTTTCATGTCGTACGGAGAAAGGAATTGACCTTTTTTGATGTTGATAGGTTTTTTTGTGTCCGCAGCCTCATAAATCAAATCAGTCTGGCGGCAAAGAAGCGCCGGAATTTGAATCACATCAAGCACTTCCGCTGCGATTTTCACCTGGGCGGTCTCGTGGACATCGGACAGGACGGGCAGGCCAAGCCTGGATTTAATATCATAAAGAATATCAAGGCCTCTTTTCAGGCCGGGCCCCCGATAAGATTTGAGCGAAGAGCGGTTTGCCTTATCGAATGAGGCCTTAAAAATAAAGGGAATTTCGAGCTTTTCACAAATTTTTTGGATCTTCCGGGCAAGAGCGAAAGAATGTTTGTGGCTTTCGATAACACAGGGTCCGGCGATAAGGAAAAAATTCTCCGGTCCGCCGACTTTGACTTCGCGGCTAATTTTTATTTCTTTGGCAGCGGTGAGCATAACTTGCTCCGATAAACGCTTTGAATAATGGATGCGGCATCAAAGGCTTGGATTTGAATTCAGGGTGGAACTGGCAGCCCAGGAACCACGGATGGTCTTTGATCTCGACAAGCTCAACCAAGCCATAATCCGGATTTTTCCCTGAGAAAAACAGCCCGGCATTCTCTAAAGGTTTTTCATACTCGGGATTGAATTCATAGCGGTGGCGGTGGCGCTCATAAATCTCGACCGCCCGATAGGCCCTGTAAGCAAAAGAATTCTTTTCGAGCCGGCAGAGGTATTGGCCCAGCCTCATGGTCCCGCCCAGGTCTTGAATGCCTTTAAGCTCCCTCCATTTAAAGAAAATTTTGTGCGGCGTTTCTTCATCGAATTCCGTGCTGTTCGCGCCTTTGAGCCCGGCGATATTCCGGGCATACTCAATGGCGGCGCATTGCATTCCAAGGCAAATGCCGAAATAAGGGGCTTTGTTTTCACGCGCGTAGGTCGCGGCTCGGATCTTCCCCTCAATTCCCCTATGGCCGAAGCCGCCGGGCACCAAAATGCCGTCTTTATCCCCCAGAATTTTTTCGATCTTTCCTTTTTCCAAATCTTCGGCCTCAATCCAGGAAATATGGACCTTAAGATTGTTGGCAAGACCGCCGTGATCCAGCGCCTGTTTCAGGCTTAAATACGAATCTTTCAGGCCCGCATATTTTCCGACAAGAGCGATATTGACTTCGTCTTTCGGATGCTTCATTTTACGCACCAGGGCCCTCCACCGCGCCATATTCTTTTTTCTGGATTCGAGGCCGAGCTGCTTAAGCATGATCGTATCCAAATTCTGCTGGGCAAAAACAAGAGGAATTTCATAAATATTGTCCACATCCTTAGCCGTAATGACGGCCTCGACAGGAACGTTCGTGAAGAGAGAGATTTTCGTTTTCAGGTCCTGGGTGAGGAACCTGTCTGTCCGGCAAAGAAGAATGTCGGGCTGAATTCCTATGGCCCGCAGTTCTTTGACGGTATGCTGGGTCGGCTTAGTCTTGAGCTCTCCGGATGTAGCGATGAAAGGGACAAGAGTCAGGTGAATAAAAAGCGTATTGTCATGGCCGAGGCTCAGGCGCATCTGACGCGTCGCTTCGAGAAACGGCAGGCTTTCGATGTCGCCTACGGTTCCGCCGATTTCAACAATAACGATATCGTTTCTGTCCGCAACGGCATGAAATGCCTTTTTGATTTCATCTGTCACCTGGGGGATGACTTGGACTGTTTTGCCGAGATATTCTCCCCGGCGCTCCTTTCGAATGATCAATTCATAAATTTTCCCAGCCGTCCAGTTATGCGCTTTCGTGGTCTTTGTCGACGTAAATCGTTCGTAATGGCCCAAATCTAAATCCGTTTCAGCGCCGTCGTCTGTTACATAAACCTCGCCGTGCTGAAAGGGATTCATCGTGCCGGGATCGACATTAAGGTAAGGGTCGAATTTTTGAATCGTGATTTTGAAACCATGGCTTTCAAGAAGCCGACCGATTGAAGCGGCGGCTATTCCCTTGCCCAGACCCGAAAGAACGCCTCCTGTAACGAAGATGTATTTACTCATAAGCTCTCTTCTTTAAGAAATTTTCCACTTTGATTATATCCTGCGGAGTATCGACACTCAAGGTGGGAAATGGGATTTCGATCATTTTTATTTTCAGTCCATTTTCTAGAATCCGGAGCTGCTCGAGTTTTTCGATTCTTTCAAGCCTTGAAGGCGGCAGGCGATGGAAATTGAGTAAAACGTCTCTCTGATAGCCATAGATACCGATATGTTGTAAAAAATAATCCGACGCCTGATAAGGAAGAGGCGTTCGGGAAAAGTAAAGAGCGTAGCCGTCCTTATCCGCCACAACCTTAACGATATGGCTTTCTTGAATGAGGCTTATTTCTTTCACTTTTGCCATAAGGGTGGCCACCGGAATTGATTGGTCAAACAAAGTTTCAACCAACCTATCCAACATATTTCCCTGGACAAGAGGTTCATCTCCTTGGATATTGATGACAATATCGGCTTTGAGCTTGGCAGCAACTTCAGCCGCTCGCTCGGTTCCTGAGGCATGATCAGATGAGGTCATCATGACATCCGCGCCAATCTTCTGAGCAGCCTCATAAATTCTCCGGTCATCCGTGGCGATGACGAGGTTATCCAAGCGATTGGCCTGGGCTGCCCCTTCATGCACCCATTGAAGCATGGGCTTGCCCAAGATTAGAGCCAGCGGCTTCCCGGGAAATCTTGACGATCGGTATCGGACAGGTATAACGCCTAGGGCTTTAAGCAAAGCATCTATTCCGTTTTTTATTTGGCTTCGAGAACCGTCGGGGAAGCTTGATCGGTCGTCTGGCAATTAGCGTCCAAATAAGCTCCTTCCTCTACGACTAGTTTGGGACTGAGAATTGTTCCGAAGACCCTGCCCTGGCTGTTTATTTCCACTTTTTCCGAGGCTTTGATATTGCCCTTAAATTCACCGTTGATAATAACATGCCCGATGAATATTTCAGCCTCGACTTTGCCTTTATCCCCGATGATCAGCATCGAGTCGGATTCAATTTTCCCTTTGAACAAACCGTCGATCCGGAAAGAGCCTCTAAACCTCAACTCTCCGTTGAATTCCGTCCCATTGTCAAAAAAGCCCGTGATTTTGTTTTCATCCATTTCCTTCCTCTTTTCTTTCATGAACGCACTCCTTTAATGAGTTCATAGATCCTATTCAATTCCTCAAGCGAAAAATAGAAAATTTTAATAGTGCCTCTTTTTTGGCTACCCGAAATAGTCACTCGGGTACCCAATATTTTCAATAATTCCTCTTGGACGGCTTCAAGGTCGGCGTCCCTCTTCGTTTTCCTTGCCGGAGTACGAGGAGATTTTAGTTTAGACGCGAATTTTTCAACATCTCTCACAGAAAGATTTCTGTCTTTAATCTTGCGGCCGATCTCGATTTGCGCTCCTGCGTCTTCAACCGCAAGAAGTGCCCTGGCATGGCCCATGGAAATTTTTCCGTCTTTGAGATTCTCCTGAATTTCGCTCGGGAGTTTGAGAAGGCGCAAAAAATTCGTTACGGAGGTCCTGTCCTTGCCGACCTTTTCCGAGACCTCTTCCTGAGTGTATTTGAGCTCTTCAACCAGTTTTTTATAGGCCAAGGCGATTTCAATCGGGTTTAGCTCTTCTCTCTGAAGGTTTTCAACCAGAGAAATTTCAATTTGCTTGTCCTTCGGAACGTTTCGAATAAGAACAGGGATTTTTCGCAAACCAGCTTTCTGAGCAGCCCGCCAACGCCTCTCACCGATAAGAATTCTGTAATGCTTATCTTCGGGAACGACGATGATAGGCTGAAGAACGCCGGCTTCTTTTATAGATTGCGCAAGCTCATCAATGGCCTTCTCATCAAACTTCATCCTGGGCTGAAGCGGGCTGGGCTTCAACTGCTCGATATCGATTTCGGCATATTTTTCGTCTTTTAAGATCCCGTACTCTTCAGGGAAAAACGCTTTGATCCCCTTACCCAATGCTTTTTTCATTTCTGCAGTAACTCCTGAGCTAAATTAAGATAGGCTTCGGCGCCTCTGGATTTAACATCATACAGGATTATCGGTTTGCCGAAGCTTGGCGCCTCGGCAAGGCTGACGCTTCGAGGGATAATAACTGCGTAAACAATTCCTTTAAGAGATTTTCTGACCTCCTCGACGACCTGTCGGGAAAGGTTCGTTCGTTCATCGAACATTGTAAGCAGGATGCCTTCTATTTTAAGAGAGGGGTTGAAGTGCGCCCGAACCTCATTCAAAGTCTGAAGGAGATCAGGAATTCCTTCCATGCAAAAAAATTCCGTTTGAACCGGGATAAGGACGGAATCGGCTGTAGTAAGAGCATTGATTGTCAGAAAGCCCAATGAAGGCGGGCAGTCGATAAGAATGAAATTGAACCTCATCCTTGCCTTTTCTAAGACCTCACGAAGTTTTTTTTCTCTGTTTTCTTTAGTAAAGAGTTCGACTTCCGCGCCGGCAAGCTCCGGGGAACAGGGGCATAAATAAAAATTATCAAGATCCGTTCCCTGGATGCATTCCATGATGTCCTGGCCATTCATCATTGCCCTATATATGCCTTGATTGGCCACTTTAGCTTTGCCTAGTCCTGTCGTAGCCATTCCCTGGGGATCAAAATCCACCAAAAGAACGCGCTCTTTTTTTATGGCGAGCGCCGCTGAAAGATTGATGGCAGTCGTGGTTTTTCCAACGCCGCCCTTTTGATTGGCAATGGCGATGATCTTATTCATTTTTTTTCAATGTTCCACGTGAAACATTTTTGCCGTAAGAGCGCTTTTTCTTCTGAAGACTTAAATAAATATAGATGCAAAAAACGTCCGCTGGCGTCAACCCTGGAATTTTCTTCATCTCCCGGATTGTCGCGGGGCTATATTTTTCCATTTTTTCAACCGCTTCTCGAGTTAAGCCGTGAACATCTTTATAGTTCATTCCTTGAGGAATCTTGAAGTCGTCAATTTTTTGAATTCTAGCAATCTCTCTTTCCTGTTTCTTTAAATATCCTTCATATTTGACTTCGGCCTCAATATGCCTGATTTCCTCGTCCGACAGCGCTGTGGAAATTTTTTGGTATTTTAGCACATTTTCAAAATGAATTTCAGGTTTTTTTAAATAGTCCTTCAAGGTTATTTTTTCACGATCAATCAGCGAGATTTTATTCTTCTCCAGCAATTGAAAAATTGATTGGACTCGCTGCTGCTTCTCAAGAAAAGCCTTATAAGTATCATCGTTTATCAGGCCGAGCTCATGCCCATATTTCATCAAGCGTTTGTCGGCATTATCGATTCGCAGCAATAAGCGATATTCTGATCTCGACGTAAAAAGACGATAGGGCTCTTCGACGCCCTTTGAGATTAAATCATCGATGAGGACACCAATATAAGCCTCGTCCCGGCGGAGAATGAAGGGCTTTTTCTTTTTGATTTTTAAGGCGGCATTAATTCCGGCCATGAGCCCCTGCGCGGCGGCTTCTTCATATCCTGAGGTTCCATTAATTTGCCCGGCTAAATAGAGGTTTTTAATCGTTTTTGTCTCCAGCGTCGGATACAGTTGAGTCGGAACGACGGAATCATATTCAATTCCGTAGGCAGGCCTCAAAATTTTCGCCCGGTCCAAACCGGGAATGCTTTTTAGAATTTCTTTTTGAGTTTCAAAGGGGAGGCTAGAAGAAATGCCGTTGACATAGATTTCCGACGTCTGTAAGCCTTCCGGTTCCAGGAAAAATTGATGGCGAGAATGGTGAGGGAATTTTACGACTTTATCCTCGATCGAGGGACAGTAGCGGGTTCCGATTCCCTTTATTTTGCCACAATATAGCGGAGATTTATCTAAATTCTTCCTAATAATTTCATGCGTTTTAGCGTTTGTGAAGCCGGCATAACAGACGACTTTATTTTCTAGCTTCTTGACCGTCCTAAAAGAAAAGGCAACTGGCGCTTCATCACCGGGCTGAGGCTCAAAACGGTCCCAATCAATGGTATACTTGTCCAATCTCATCGGAGTTCCAGTTTTTAGGCGAAAAGTTTTCAATCCCAGGTTTTTCAGGCTCTCGCTAAGCTCAATAGAAGCCGGTTCGTTAGCCCTTCCTGCCGGATAATTTTTTAGTCCAATATGAATAAGGCCATTTAAAAAAGTCCCCGGCGTGACAACCACGGCTCTTCCAGAAATCGCGCTCCCATCCAAAGTCACAATTCCTTTAGCTTCTCCTTTTTCAACGAGAATTTCTGAGACAATTCCTTGAAAAACCGTTAGATTGGGAATATCTTCGAGACGCTTCTTCATCGCCGCCCGGTAAAGGGCTTTATCGCATTGAGCCCGCGGCGCCTGGACCGCACCTCCTCTGCTCTTGTTCAAAAGCCTGAACTGAATACCTGTCTCATCAGCCAAGAGGCCCATGAGTCCGCCGAGCGCATCAATTTCGCGCACTACATGCCCTTTAGCCAGGCCGCCGATGGCCGGATTGCAGGACATTTGGGCTATTGTTTCGAGATGGATGGTGACGAGGCAGGTCCGAAGCCCCATGACGCTTGCAGCCTGGGCGGCTTCGCAACCCGCATGCCCGGCCCCGACTACGACAACGTCATAGCTTTCTGCGGATTTCTCCATCTCATTTTCCGACGCAAAAGCGGCTGAAAATATTTAGGATCACTTCATTCATCCGGATCTCTCCGGTCAACTGGCCGATTAGGGGGATTATTTTTCTGATTTCTTCGGCATAGACTTCTTCAGGATAGCCTTCTTTAAGAAGAATCAGGCTTTTTTTCAAAAATCTAAGAGATTCTTCAAGCAGCATCTTTTGTCTCAAGTGAAATATAATATCCTCTCGCCGTCTTAGCTTGGGAGCAAAAACGTCATAAATATTTTCCCTCAACTTGTCCAGATTCGTTCCTTTAAGTGCAGAGATCTTCAAGGAAGGGTAGCCTTTAAATCGTTGTTTAATTTTTTTTATATCCATTTTTGGAGGAAGATCGATTTTGTTAAAAATAAGGAATATTTTTTTGCTTTGATATTCCTGAAGAAGAGCCAAATCCTGACGATTCTCTTTTCTTGAGGAGTCAAAGAGCATCAGCAGGCCGTCGGCTTGAGAAGCTATTTCCATTCCTTTTTTTATGCCCTCTTTCTCGATGAACGATGCGGGTTTTCCAAAGCCTGCCATATCCACCAAGTTGAAAATCGTGTCTTTAATCTTGATTTGTTCTTTTAAAAAATCCCTTGTCGTTCCAGGATACGGCGTGACGATAGCTCTTTGTTCCTCAAGCAGAGCATTGAAAAGCGTCGATTTCCCGACATTCTTGCTTCCGGTAATAGCCAGCATGAGGCCGTCTGTGATGGATTTTCCGATATCATAGCTTTGAACCAGCTTCAGTAAAAAATCGATCATATTCTCGAAAGTCGAAACGAGATTTTTCGGATTCAGACTGAGATTCTCATCCGGAAACTCAATTGATGCTTCAATATCAGCAAGCAGCCGGACAAGTTGTTGGCGAAAGGAAATAACTTTTTTCGTCAGCTTCCCTTCAACTTGGCCGAAAGCCAGTTTCGCCTGTTGTAAGGATGTCGCCTTTATCAAATCGTTGACGGCTTCGGCCTGAATAATATCGATCCGGCCTTTTAAATAAGCTCTCAGGGTGAATTCTCCGGGGTGAGCATGTCGCGCTCCGGCCCGAATACCCGACCGGACCGCTTCCTCCAGCACGGCCGGGCTTCCATGGCAGCTTATTTCAACGATATCTTCCCGAGTATAAGAGTACGGGCCGGGGAAATAGATAAGGTAAGCTTCATCGAAAATTTCGTCTTTTTTGGAGTCGTAGAGATAGCCGAAAATGGCCTTTCGGGGAGAAAAGACAATGCCTCGCTTTTTTGGCCTGAATATTTTTTTGGCAATCGGAAGCGCCTTGTCGCCGCTCAGCCGGACAATCCCAATGCCTCCAAATCCGGGCGGAGTCGAAATCGCAATGATCGTATCATCGAATGGGGGTGTTAACATTTTCATTCAGATTTTAAAGGAGTACGACGCAATAGTAAAGGTAACGGAAAAAGATGCTTCTCTTGAATATTCAGAAGAAAGATCGATAAAAATCGCTTCCGCAGTTTATCTTGCGTGTTTTTCGACCGGAAAAATTTTAACCCTCTTCAAAAATCCTTCTCCCAGGCTTTCGCTCGTAATCCCGGGCACTTGATTTACGGCGATGTGGACGATCCGCCGTTCATAGGGATTCATCAGGTCAAGGATTTCATTCCTGCCCGTTTCACAGACCTGGTTGGCTACTTGCTGGGCATATTCGCGGAGCTGTTTCTCCTTCCTTTTTCGGAAAAATTCGCAGTCAACCTGAACTTTTTGAGACGAAATTTTATTGAGGATGTGCTGAAAAGCCAGCAAAAGAGAACCATCTTTCCAGAGTAGGAGCTGTTTATCATTGCCATCGAAAATGACATAGACAAAGCCGTTTTTTTTCTTGATCTGATAGGTGATCTCCAAGGGAAAAAGAGGTAGAAGTTTATCAAGGAAGATTGAAATCGCGTTTTCCTCGGCTTCGATTTTCGGCCAAGCGCGAATGACGACTTCTTTGCTTATCCCGAAAAGCTTTGTCTTTTCCGTGACCACCTCATAATTGAACTCGGATCGCAGTATCTTCAGTTTATGCTCGGCGTGGCCGATCGCTTCTTCGAGATTTTTGCCCTTGAATTCCTGTTCCTGTTCAGTTTTTTCTTCGTTTTCCATGATTCTCACTTTTTTTCTTTTTCATCATGCGGTTCATGATATATTGCTGGCCAATTTGAAGGACATTGGACGTCAGCCAGTAGAGAACAAGCCCGCTCTGAAAATTCATGAAAAAGATCGTCATTATGACCGGCATGATCAGCATCATCTTAGCTTGGGAAGGGTCGGCGGATGTCGGCGTCATTTTTTGGCTGATGAACTGCGTCATGCCCATGAGGATCGGCGTCACATAATACGGGTCTTTGACCGAAAGATCCGTGATCCAGAGAATCCACGGGCTTCGCCTCATCTCAATGGCTATTCGCAATAAATTAAAAAATCCGATAAAAACGGGAATTTGAATGAGCATCGGCAGGCAGCCGCCGGCCGGGTTGACGCCGTGCTCCTTGTAGAGCTTCATCATCTCTTCGTTCATCTGGCGCCGCTGAGCGATGTCCTGTTTGGCTTTTTTATACTTGGCCCGAAGCGCTTTCACCTTCGGCTGGAGCTCCGCCATTTTCGACATAGACTTGGTGCTGCTGTAGGTCAAGGGGAAGAAGAGGATTTTAATGAGGATCGTCAGGACAATGATCGCGAAACCCCAGTTGGGAATGAATTTATGGATGAATTTTATGGCGTAGAGCAGGATTTCAGCAATAAAGCCCAAAAAGCCGAAGCGGACGCTTTTTTTGGCGTTATGGCCGAAGGCGACAAGGATGTCATACTCCTTGGGACCTATGAAAGCTTGCTTGGGATTGCTTATTGAGAGAAAGAAATTTGATCCTTTCTCTTCATCTATCCTTAGGAAAACGGCATTGCCTTTTCCTATGGGAGGGACGAAAAGAGCGGTAAAGTAGTTATCATCATAGCCTGCCCAATTCACTAGCGGGAACGAGATGGCTTCGATTCTCGGCCAAGCACGAATGCTGAACTCTTTTCCTTCCTCTTGAGTCACAACTTCATAGTAAAGCTCCGAGCGAGGAATATTGAATCCGTCCCTGGATTCGGCGTAGCTAAGGGCTTCTTCAAGATTTCTCCCTTTGAATTCCTTTTTACCAGGTCTGAATTTGATTTCTTCCATCCTATTGATATTATTGGAATCAAAGGCCGTCACGCCCCCGCCGGCACCGAAGCTCTGCTTAAGGTCTTTCTCTGAAGGATTTCCTATTCCTGGACCCCAGAGCAAACGAGGCTCGATCTTTTGGCCGTTCTTCTTGATATTTATGGAAATATCGAGATCATATTTCCCGCCATAGAAAGTAAAAGCTTTCTCGATCTCTATTCCTTTCCCGTCGGAATAGATAAAATCGATTTCCCCTTTCTGTCCGTCCTTGAGAACCAGGCTCTGACCGGTTACTTTATATAGAGCGCTATTATAGATGTTCGACTTGATGACTCCGAAGTCATTTATTCCCTGGGCCTCATCCATGAGGGCAAAAGGATAGACGCCGACATCTTTCGCCCTGGCCGGGACCAACTCCAAATCCTCATTTTTTTCATTCTTGTGTTGGCGCAGTTTCCAATTGACTAGGACGCCGCCTTTATTGCTCCAGACAGCCTGATAAAGCGAACTTGAAACCGAGATCTGCTGTTCGCTTGGGGCTGAGATCTGTTGTGTATTTTGGGGCTTTGGAACAGGTTTAGTTTCCTGGACTACGGCAGCACTTTCAGTAAGCTTTTTTTCGGGAGGCGGCGGAGTTTGTCCTTGCTCCGTTTTTGCTATTTGTTCGACACGAGTCTGCGGCTCGGCAGCTTTTTTGACAAATATGAGCTGGTAAAGAAACAGGATGGCAAAAGAAAGAACGATCGCCAAGATCAACTTTTTTTCCATACTAAAACCTCTTAAGGAACAGGATCAAGCCCTCCCGCATGAAAAGGGTGGCACTTGAGTAGCCTTTTCAATCCCAGAAAAATTCCTCTGGACAATCCATATTTTCCCACGGCCTGATACATATAATCAGAGCATGTTGGATAAAAACGGCAGTGGCTCCCGAGAAAAGGGGAAAAGACCTTTTTATAGACTTTAATCAAAAACAGAAAAAAACGCTTCATAGAGCTAATTCTTTATTTGGATCGCCTTGACGGTTGAAAGATATTGCTCTCGCAGCTCCTGCCATGTCGCATTCTGAATATCTTTTTTGGCGATTAAAATCATATCAGCTGAGAACGCCAATAAATCCTTATTCCTTCTGAACAACTCTCTGGCTCTGCGTCTGACCTTGCTTCTTTTTGCGGCATTCCCGATTTTTTTGCTGGCGACAACGGCCATTCGGCAATGACCTAAGTTGTTAGAAAGATAGATCAGATTAAAATATTTTCCTCTAAAGCAAAGGCCACTTCTGTAAAGGTTAATAAAATCCTTTTTAGTGCGGATCCTCTCGCCAGGACCATAGCTTTCTATCATTAAACAGCGAGGCGCTTTCTGCCTTTCTGTCTTCTTCTGTTAATGACTTTCTGCCCGCTTTTCGTGCTCATGCGGACCAAGAAACCATGATCTTTTTTTCTTTTTCTATTGTTCGGACGGAATGTTGGCTTCATGCCTTTATACCTTCAAGATATGTATGTTAATAAAGCTCTCCCTTCCTGTCAAGCTGGAATTCTCCATTATTTCAATCTCTTTGTTTCATCGCCATGATTATAGGTTCTCCTCCATTTTGTGTGGATTAGGAGAAGGGGAGGTTTAGGAATGGCGCCAGCGATCAGGGAATGTTTAGCCTTTCAGCTTAAAACACCTTAATGAACAATTAATGAACATAATTTAAATATTTTTAATTATTCAATTAATATATGATATTTATTCATCCTATAATATATTATGTTTAATTATAATACATTTTATTTATTATTTTAAATACCTTTATGTACCGATTATATATTTTAAATACAATTAGTTATAACTATATTAATTATATTGGCACATATCTTGCTGGTTTTAGGGACGTCATGAGCAAAAAAGGAACTAAGACAATGAAACAAGCAAGAATCTTAATCATATCTCTCGCCTTCATCCTGTCCATCAACGCCTTCGCCTCCAACTCCGAGGCCATCATCATCAACACCTCTTTATCCCCTCAACAGCCCTCTCCTCTCGCCAGCCTGGACCTCTTCCCTCAGGCCACAGCTTCCCCCAAGATGAACCTCGACCCCAAAAACGCCGTCCTCAACTCCGGCTATAAATACTTCAATCACAATATCAGGGTGTCCGCTATCGGTGATTCCCTCTACAACGTTTCCCTGATCTCTATGGTCGCCCTCAACGTCGCCGATTATTTCTCCACCAAAGAAGCCCTCAAGTACGCCGGTCTTCAGGAAGTCAATCCCATGATGAAGCCTTTCGTCAAGGATCAGTATGTCTTTGCGGCGGTCAAGATCGGGTTTGCGGCGATTTCCTATTGGAGCATGAAGAGCCTCTATAAGAAAAACAAGCCTCTGGCCTGGGTTCTGTCCATAGCCTCCAACCTCGCCATGTCCTATGTCGTCTCTAACAACCTCCGCCTCATCAACCAGGCCAAGGGAAGATAAAAATGACGCCTTTTTTTCAATCCTATCTGAAGAGAAAAAAGCTTATGTCCTCAGTTGATAACTCCGGCCTCCCAACCCTTGAAGATCTGATCATAGAATATATTCAATACCTTCTGACCATCACTTGTTATAATGTCACACAAACTGCAAAAATCTTAAACGTTTCCCGTGCAACTATTTATAATAAGCATCGTCATCTTGGGGAATAGGCGTTTCGTTCCCAATTAATTGTTATTCAATCACAGAACATTCTCTAAAACTCCCTCCTATTTTAATGTTCCCCAATTTTGGCGATAGAAAGCGCCGGATGGGTCCTGCCGCGGCTCTTCCCCTCCCCTCCTGAATAGAATCTATTATGAATTCATGAGATTTGTTAAATCTATCGGCAATTCAGGAATGTTCTCCCCTTGTTGACTCTAGGGGGGATAAAGTCTATAATAATAGCTTGATGAATTCATTTAAGATTGGCGATAGAGTTATTTATCCCAATCAAGGCCTGGGCGTTATTGAAGACATCCAGGAAGAGGCCTATGACGGAGAGAAATTTACTATCTACCGTCTGAGAATCCTGGTCAATAACACGCTCGTCTTGGTTCCATCCACATCCGCGGAAGAAATCGGCATCCGAAAGCTCATTCCCGAGCGCTCAATCAAAGAAATCTTCGAATACATGAGAAACGGTGAAATCGAAATCTCGATGAACTGGAAAGGTCGACATAAAGATCACGTAAACCTGATGAAATCGGGAACGATTTTTGACATGGTCGCCGTACTTAAAAGCCTGTACTACCTCAGCCTGATCAAGCCGCTGTCGTTCCGCGAGAAGAAGATGATGGAAAAAGCCAAGGAGCTCATCGTCGCGGAAATATCCGTAGCTTCGTCGGTGCCCTCATCCCAAATCGAAAGAAAAATCATCCATACGCTCGCCCATTGTTTCAAGGACGTCAAGACCAGCTTAGACATTTAAGCATTCTATTATGCTTTTACCGGCCCTCCTTCTCTTCTTGCTTTTTCTCATCCTCAGCGCTTTTTTTTCTTCCTCGGAAACGGCATTTATCGGCTCCAATCCCTATACGGTAGAATACTTAGAGAAAAAAGGCTCTAAGAGGGCCGGCGTGGTGAAGAAAATCCTGGCCAGAGTCGACGATTTTCTGGCCACAATCCTCATCGGCAACACGCTCGTCAACGTCGCTTCGGCTTCCCTAGCCACCTACGTCTTCGTCTCGATAGTCCCGAATAAAAAACACGCCGTGTTGCTGGCTACGGCTGTCACGACGCTGCTTATTCTGTTTTTTTCCGAAATCAACCCTAAAATCTATGCCGCCTACAATCCCCTAAAAGTTTCGTTTCTATTCGCCTACGCCATCAGGGTCTTGATGTTTCTGTTTTTTCCTTTTGTCAAGATGTTCACCTTTTTTTCCAGCCTGATTTTCCGGTCTGCCCGACACGAAGGGCCCGGCATTTCCCGGACGATGACCGAAGACGAAACCAGGTTCCTTCTAACGTCAGGGATTAAAGGGATGTCTACATTCAGGAAAAACATGATCGCCGAAATTCTTGACATCGCTTCCCGTCAGGTCAAGGAAATCATGACGCCGAGGCCTCAGATCAAAGCCATCGATATTGGGGCGACTCGACAACAGATCCTAGAGATCATTCTCAAAGAGGAATTTTCCCGCTTCCCTGTTTATCGAGGACGCTTGGACCATATCGAAGGCCTGATTCACACTAAAGACATCATCCCCTATCTCGTTGAAAACCAAGACCTTGATCTATCGAAATTTTTGCGCAAACCCTTTTTTGTCCCCGAATCGGCATCTGTCGAAAAAGTTCTGATCCAGATGCAGGAAAACGCCGTTCATCTGGCTTTTGTCGTCGATGAGTTCGGCAATATGGAGGGGATCGTCACTTTTGAGGACATTATCGAAGAAATCGTCGGCGACATACAGGACGAATACGACGACAAGAAAGAAGAGTGGTTTGCCAAGGCCGGAGAACACGCCTTCATCATCAAAGGCTCAGCCGCTATCAAAGACATCAACAAAAGGCTTCCTCTCCGGCTTCCGGAGAACGTTGACTACACCACGCTGGCCGGATTTTTCTTGTACGAATTCGGCCGGATTCCCCGCGAAAAAGACATCCTGGAATTCGAAGGGCAGACCTTCATCGTGGAAAAAATGAATAAGAGGCATATCAGCCTGATCAGAGTGGAACGCAATCCCAGATGAGGTAGATATTCGCATGAAAACAATCGCCGTCAATAAACGCGCTTTCTTCAATTATGATATCATCGAAAGCCTCGAAGCCGGCATTTCTCTCCAGGGGAGTGAAGTCAAATCCATCAAGGAAGGCCGCATCAGCCTCAAAGAAAGCTACGCCGAAATCAAAGACGGTGAAGTTTATCTAGTCGAGTGCCATATCGACCCTTATGAGGCCGCCAACCGATTTAACCACGAACCCCTGAGGCCCAGAAAGCTCCTCCTGCATCGCCAGGAAATTAAGCGTTTGACTGGGAAAATCAAAGAACGGGGCTTGACGCTCGTCCCGACTAAGGTCTGGCTCAACGACAAGGGGCGAGTCAAGGTTGAGGTTTCTCTGGCCAAAGGGAAGAAAGCGTATGAAAAGAAGGAAATCATTAAAGAAAGAGACCGAAATCGCGAATTGCGAGCTGAGTTAAAAAGAGCCAGACGATAGATCGACCGCCAGCTTGATGGCCTCGATCATGCTTTGGGGACTCGCCATCCTTTTTCCGGCAATGTCAAAGGCTGTCCCATGATCGGGCGAGGAACGGATAAAGGGCATGCCCAATGTCACATTTACTCCTAAATCAAAAGCTTCCAGCTTGAAGGCGATCAACCCCTGGTCATGATAGAGCGCGATCACGATCGTGTCGGAATGACCCAACGCCATCCGGAAAACGATATCCGGGGGGTAGGGACCGCTGATCTTCAATCCTTGTCGTCTTGCTTCTTCGACGGCCGGGATGATTTCGTCTTTTTCTTCGTTTCCTAAAATCCCGGCCTCTCCGGCATGAGGATTTAGCCCCGCGACCAGATATTCGTATTTCCCCGGCATGGCTCTTTCGACACTCCGGCAAAGGATACGAAAAAACTCCAAGAGGATATTTTTGCGAATCCGGCCAAGGGCTTCTTTCAACGGCAAGTGATGGCTGAGCAGGGCCACCTTTATTTTCTCCGACCAGAACGCCATGATGGCTTCCGGGTAGAACTGTTGTAAATATTCTGTATGACCGCGCCATAAAATCCCGCTCAAGTTCCAGGAACGCTTCGAGATGGGCGCGGTTACGAGGGCTTGAATTTCTCCTTTTTGCGCCGCTTTCACGGCCTCCTCGAAAAAGAGAAAAGACGCCAGTCCGTTTTCCTTATAAGCGGCGCCCTTTCTGACAGTGACGAGCCGCGTTGGGACCTCTTTAAGAGAAATTCTGGACGAATTTATAGAAACGCCCAAATATTTTTCTTCTTCCTCGAGGACGGCCGAGGAGCCGAAAATAATATAATGGGCTTCAGGAAGGGAAGGCGAAGATGAAAGGGATTTGACGACAATCTCAGGCCCGATTCCTCCGGGATCGCCGAGCGTAATCCCGATTCGAGGAAGGCTCATTTTTTTTCGTCTTTATCGGACCCCATTGCTTCTCTGCCTTCATTGAGTTTATATATATACTTGATGTTCCCCTTGAAGATGAGCAGGTTCGGAGCATTGTCGCGATTGAGCTTAATGCAATTTCGGTCATACCATTCAATATATCCCTCCATGATCTGGCCGTCGTTTAAGACAACCGCCATAGGAGTCTTTTTGCTCATCTGTTTAAGGTAGTAATAATTTTCGGCGAACGTATCCGATGGAGGGTGGATTTTTCTCTGTTGCTTGGCGGCTTCTTCGTTCATTTTCTTTTCTCTAATCTCGGAGAGATTGGGCCTAATAAGTTTTCTGTTCATGGGAAATCTCCTCGATTTTCTAAAAGTTATTGATCGGGTTATTTATTCACTTGGCAAGGATGCTACCACGATTTCCACGAAATATCAAGATGAGATTCCAGGCCAAAATTGATAGAAAGCACCGGAAACTAATATCAACGCATTAATAAAAGTGACATCTCCGTTCGGACGGCCTAAGCGCCGCCTCTAGGTTGTCACCTTATTTATTGCGTTCATATTAGCGGTTCAGATAAGGCTTTAGAGCTTGGTACCAATTTCGGGCAAGGAGTTTAAAGCCTTCTCTTGTCGGATGGACTCCGGGGAGGAGACTCGGCTCTTTTAAAAATATCGCGTAATTATCAACAAGAGCAATATTTTCTTGTTCGCAAATATCTTGAATAGCCGGATTGATCTCTTCGGCAACACGTCTTGCCGAATCCGGAGTGAACGGAAAAGGCGTAGCCTTTGGAACAGGAGGAATTAGCGCCAAAAGAATTTTCGGCACCAGGCCCGCGCGGCTCCTGGAAGCGCGGAAAATACCGACGATTTTTTTCATGTTATCTTTAAAAACAGCGGTCGGAGTTTGATCCGAGTCGGTCCGGACGTCGTTCGTTCCAAGCTGCAATAGGATAAAATCAGGCTCTTCTTTCTTCAAGCGCTCCTTGTTTCTTTCCAGGAAATTCAAATATTCACGGGATGTATTTCCGGCTCTGCCGTAGTTAAGGACTTTAGCCTTGATTCCTTCCTTATTAAATATTTTCTGGAGATCGTGGGGGTAAGCTTTTGAGGTAAGGCTATCGCCGGCGCATAATATTATAAGGCCGCGGGGTGAAGACCCGCAGGCGGATATGAAGAAAGGCATCAGCAGCAAAATCGTATGCCTTCCCAATCGGACTTGCATCAAAAATATTATAGCCGGCCGTGACCCGTCCGGCAAGGATTAGGGGCCAACCCGATGAATATTTTTTGCGCTCCTCCATGGAACCATATTTTTAAGAATTTGCCATTTGACAATCGAAGTCAATCTCAATAGAATTGCTTCTTAGTAATTAACTGATAATTAAACAGTTAGAATAAGAAACGAGCCGGCTCACCGTGAAAAAGCCTAGAATAAAGACAAAAAGGCTGGGCCCGATTTTTTTTCTTGTCCTCCTGGTTTTTCTTATCAGCACGACCATCATCCTTCACGATTATTTCTGTCATGAACATTTGCACGAACTATCCAGCCCCCTGCATTCGTATTATAACAATCCGGAACCCTTTGAAGCCCGGACTCTTTTCGGTAGTCCGCCGCCGGAAATATTTCTCTCCATTCTTAACGAAAAAATCCATCTCTGTGAATACATAAAAAATATTTTCCATCCTCCCGATTTTCTTGCTTAATCCTCCCCCAAAATCTCCCATGTTCCTTTTTTAGAGTCTTTCCGTGGAGGCCTGATGTGAGAAAAATCGCATTTTTTGTTCTTGTGATAAATTTGTTCCCGGGTCCCGCTGTCTCCGGAGAGGACGGGCTGACCCTGGAACAAGCGGTCAACCTAGCTCTCCAACAAAACCCGGAGATCCTTGCGGCACAAAAGGATTTCATCATCTCCCGAGGGAGAAGACTGCAAATGGAAGCCGTCCCCGACCCGCAAATTGTCTTCAGCGATGAAGGGCTTCCCTTGAAAAAAAACGCTGCCGGCGGCTATGACAAAGAATACAGCTTCGGCGTCTTGCAAAACCTGGAATTTCCGGGGAAAACGGTTTTGCGGGGGAAAATAGGGAAGTACGGAGAAGACATCGCTTCGCTCGATCTTGACCGAGTCCGTCTGCTCGTTAAAGTCCGGGTAAAGAAAGCTTACTACAAAGCCGTTTGCTCTAAAAGATCAATCGAAGTTCTGGAAAAAACCTCAGTCCTGCTTGACCAATTCATCGAAAATCTGCTCACCAAATATCAAGCGGGGACTGCCTTGTACAGCGATGTTCTCCGCGCCAGGGTGGATAAGGCCAGGCTACAGAACCGGGTGATTGAAGAGAAAAAAGATTTGAAGACTGACCTAACAGAGCTGAATCTCCTCCTTAGCCGGAAAGGCGGGGACCCCTTGGACTTGTCCACCGCCATGGTTTATCTTCCTCTAAATAAAACCCTCGCCCAGCTTAAAGAAGAAGCGCTGGCGTCAAGGCCCTCGCTCAAAATATTGGCCGCAAAGCGCGAACAAGCCGGTGCGGGCGTTAGGCTGGCCAAGATGAATCATTGGCCGGATCTTTCGCTCGGACTTTTCCTCCCGAGTCTCAGGGCAGGGGCTTGGGGATTTTCGGTGGGGATCTCCGTGCCGCTCTACTGGTGGAAAAAGCAAAAAGGCGAGATTCTCGAAGCCGAAGGGCTCAATGACCAGACCCTCATTTCTTTCGAGCAAGACAAACGACGGCTCCTGGCAGGGATCGAAAATGCCTATGCCGGCGTCAAGGCCGCCGAGGAACAAGTCAATATTTTCGAGCAAATATTGTTGAAAGAAATGGAGGAAGAGCTAAAAATCAGCATAAGCTATTATCAATATGGAAAAATTGAATTCTTCAGCCTTCTCGACCTCTACCGCACCTTCACGGCGACAAAGCTCGAACATTTGAAATCTCTCTACCTTTATCTCACTTCTCTCGCCGATCTCGAAATCGCCGGCGAGGAATATGCCAGCTAGAGGAGACGCCATGAGCAAAGCCATCCACCGCATTTATCTACCGGCCGTTCTGGCTATCTGCCTGACGCTCGCCGGATGCAAAACCAAGACCGAGAACGAAGAGGAAACAGCCGCCGGCGACAAAAAAAGCCCGACGACCATTGTCCTTTCGTCCGAGGCAGTAAAAAACGCCGGCATCCAAACTATGGAAGTCCGGATTATGCCGATCGTGCGGAAAATTTATGCTCCAGGGGAAATCATATTTAATCCCAGGAAATTGGCCCATGTGACGGCCAGGACGCCCGGACGAATCGAATGCCTCCTGGCTTATCCCGGAGATAAAATTCAAAAAGGCCAACTCCTGCTCTCTTTCTATAGCCAGGATTTCCTCTCGCTTCAGGCCGAGCTCATCCAGGCCACATCCCGGCTGAAAAGACTTGGAGACGATGCCGGAGAAAGGGCCGCAGCTCAGTCCTTCTTGAATTCCGTGCGCAACAGACTCCGGCTTCTCGATGTAACGGAAGAAGAGCTGGCCGGGGTCGAAAAAACGGGGTCCCTCATTCCTCTCCTTTCCATCCGCGCTCCGCTGGATGGAAATATCATTGAAAGCCCGGTGACGGCCGGAGATTTCGTGGAACTCGGAGTCCATCTATTTAGGATCGCCGACCTCTCTACAGTTTGGGTCGATATTCATATTTTGGAAAAAGACATCTCCCGTATCCGCACGGGAAGCGACGTTTCGGTCCGCGCCGCGGCTTTTCCCGGCCGGGAATTCCACGGCCGACTCTTCCAAATCGGCAATATCGTCGATGAAAAATCGCGGAGGCTTGAATGCCGGGTCGAACTCATGAATCCAGGGGGTGAGCTGCGGCCGGGCATGTACGTCGAAACCGAAGTCGTTTCTCCTGAGGAAGCCAAATCTCTTTTTGTTCCGGCATCGGCCGTGCAGGATTTTCAAAACAAAAAGATCGTCTTCATCCCGGCCGGGGAAAATATTTTTTCGCTGCGTGAAGTCGAAGCCGGAATTTCCATAAACGGTTTCTTAGAAATCACCAAAGGCCTTAAAGAAAAAGAAAGCGTCGTCAGCGGCGGCAGTTTTTTCCTCAAGTCAGAACTTCTGAAGAAAAGCTTTGGAGAAGAACAGCCATGATTGAGCGGATCATCTCGTTTACACTCCGGCAAAAGCTGCTCGTTCTTATCTGTGTCCTCTTTCTTGTCGGTCTGGGAATTTATTCTTTTCTCAAACTTCCCATCGACGCCTTTCCGGATGTCACCAACATCCAGGTCGAGGTTCTCTCCAATGCGCCGGGCCTTTCGCCGCTCGAAGTTGAAAAATTTGTCACCTACCCGATCGAAATGGCCATGCGCGGGCTTCCCCGGCTCACCCAGCTGCGTTCCATCTCCAAATTCGGCCTGTCGGTTATTACCGTGGTTTTCGAAGACGGCGTTGACATTTATTTCGCGCGGCAGCTTGTGCTCGAGCGGCTGATCGAAGCCAAGGAAAAAGTCCCGCAAGGAGTGGAAATCGCGATGGGCCCGATTTCCACGGCCATGGGGGAGATCTACCAATACACCCTGGAAGGAAAGGAGCCGGAAGATCCGGCGGAAAATATCCGTTACCTGACGGAATTGCGGACCATACAGGACTGGATCCTCAGCCCCATGCTCAAATCCATTCCCGGCGTCAATGAAATCAATTCGTTCGGGGGATACATCAAACAATATCAGGTCACCGCAGATCCCGATAAATTGCTCAAATTCGACCTTTCGCTCAACGCCGTGGCCGAGGCCCTCAAGAAGAACAACCTCAATGTCGGCGGCAATATACTCCAGAGCTACTCCCAACAATATCTGATCCGCGGCATCGGCCTCCTGCAATCCGTGGAAGACATCAAAAACATCATCGTCAAGTCCGAGCGAGGCGTGCCGCTGTTCATGCGTGATATCGCCGATATCCGCATCGGACAAGCTGTCCGCCAAGGAGCCTCCATCAAGGATGGGAAAAAAGAAGCCGTCGGAGGGATCGTGATGATGCTTCGCGGAAGCAACGGCCGCGAGGTGGTCAAAATGGTCGAAGAACGAGCTGAGGAAATCAACCGCAACCATATTCTTCCTATGGGCGTCAAAATTGTGCCTTTTTATAAAAGATCGGATATCGTTCAAAGCAGCATTCACACTGTGACCGAAGCCCTGGTGATCGGCGCCATTTTCGTCTTATTCATCCTCTATCTTTTTTTGAGAAGTTTTCGAGGGGCGTTCATTGTCATCCTGGCCCTGCCCCTCTCGGCTCTCTGCACCTTCATCGCCATGAGACAGGTCGGACTCTCGGCCAATCTTATGTCTCTGGGAGGGCTGGCCATATCCATCGGCATGATCATTGACGCCACTATCATCCAGGTTGAAAACGTCCAGCGGCATCTGTCCGAATCCCTTGACGCCAAAACCAAGCTGTCCACGGTTTTCAAGGCCGTGCTCGAAGTCCGGAAACCCAGCATTTTCGGAGAACTGATCATCGCCCTGACATTTATTCCCATTATGACCCTTCAAGGGATTGAGGGAAAAATGTTCTCCCCGCTGGCCTTTACGGTAGCTATCGCTCTTTTTGCCTCGCTTCTCCTTTCGATCTTCGTCGTTCCGGTGCTTTGTGACTTGCTGCTCAAATCCAAAAAAGAAAAGAAGATTGTCGTCGTTTCTTTGGCCAAGAAAGTCTATCTTCCTGTCCTGCGCTGGGGTCTCCGCCACAAAGCCCTGCTTCTCCTTGTCTCCGCTCTCTTGCTTGTGACCAGCTTCTGCCTAGTTCCGCGCCTCGGCACGGAATTCATTCCGATCATGGACGAGGGGGCTTTCGACATGGACATCCAATTCCTGCCCGGGATTTCGCTTCCGGAATCCCTTGAAATGAGCCGGAAAGTCGAGGAAAAGCTCAAGAGCTTTCCGGAGCTTGAGACAATCGTCTCGCGAACGGGGCAGACGGGAATCGCCATCGAGGCCCGGGGCGTGGAAAAAACAGGTTATGTCGGAAAACTCCGGCCCCGCGCAGAATGGAAAAGCGCAAAAACCCGGGAAGAGCTGACCGACAAAATGCGTGAAGCCGTTTCCTCCTTTCCCGGAATGGCCTTTTCCTTCAGCCAGCCCATCGCCTGCAGGATCGATGAGCTGGTCGCTGGAACCAGGGCTCAGCTCATCGTGAAATTGTTCGGAGAGGATCTCGATATTTTAAAAGACAAGGCCGACGAGACCGCCAAAATCCTTTCCAAAATCAAAGGCACGCAAGACCTTGTCGTGGAAAGCATCGCCGGCCAGCCTTATATTTCGATAAAAGCCGACCGCGCCAAGATCGCACGGCACGGGATCAACGTCGAGGATGTGCAAGCCGTCGTGGAGACGGCCATCGGCGGCAAGTCGGTCACCCTGCTTTACGAAGGAGAAAAATATTTCGATGTTCTCCTCAGGTTTCCCGAAGAAAAGAGAAGTTCGCTCGAGGCCATCTCCGACATCCTTGTCGCCGGCCCCCAAGGGATAAGAATTCCCCTCAGCCAGCTTGCGGAGATCTACACATCGGAGGGCCCCGTTCAAATCAGCCGCGAATCCGGCGAGCGCCGGATCGGAGTTGAGTGCAATATCTCCGGACGGGATATCGGCGGCTTTGTGGCCGAGGCCAAGCGCCAGATTCAAAAAAACGTCAAGCTTCCGCCCGGCTATTACTTCACCTGGGGCGGTCAATTCGAAAACCAGCAGCGGGCGATGAAGAGGCTGATGATTATCATCCCGATCACCATCGGCCTGATTTTTTTCCTTCTTTTCCTGACATTCAATTCCCTCCGGCTGGCGACTCTTGTCATCCTGAACCTACCCTTCGCCTTGATCGGCGGAGTCCTCTCGCTTTACGCGACGGGACTCTATCTCTCTGTCCCGGCCTCGGTCGGCTTTATCGCGCTCTTCGGAATTGCGGTGCTGAACGGCGTCGTCTTGATCTCTTATATCAATCAGATCCGCCAGGAGGGAGCCCCTCTCAAGGAAGCGGTCCTCAAAGGATGCGAGCAGCGGCTCAGGCCGGTCCTTATGACGGCCTCGATCACGATCTTCAGCCTGATTCCCATGTTGTTCGCCGCCGGGCCGGGTTATGAGGTCCAGCGTCCTTTGGCGGTCGTCGTCGTGGGCGGGCTTGTCACGTCGACGTTGTTGACGCTTCTCGTCCTCCCCGCGCTCTACAGTTGGTTCGCCCCAAAGAAAGAAAAGGGATAAAATAGCGCAAGCATTTAAGGAACGGTCTTCGTCTTGGCAGGACCGCCCCTTCCCGATTAGCTTCTCGTCAGGATATCCGTTATCTTGATTTTCTTCTTTTCCAGGATCGTCCCCGTAGACCGGTCGAGGGAGACCTGCGCCAGATTGTAGTTGATGATGGCCTGGAGTTCCGCAACGCGTGCGTTCGTCAAGTCGCGCTGGTATTGGAGGACGAAATAGTCCGTGCTCAATCCGACCCTAAGTTTTTCCTCCTCGGCCTGCAATTTCTTCTCGGCCAGATCCCTGGCGACTTTATAGGCCAGGACCTGCTTATAGGTCGTGTCGACGTTCCGGACGGCGTTTTTGATCTCCAGAACCACCTGCTTTTCCTGATTTTTCAGGTCCAAAAGCGCTTGATCCAGGTTGAGCTTGGCCTGGGCAAGGCTCGCTCGGGAGATCATGTTGCTTAGAGGAATGCCTAAGCTCAGGCTGACCTGCCAGTTCTTATACTTGAAGTTGAAGGCATCCTTTAAGGCCTGCGAGCCGCCTCCCGGGACCGTGCCAATGAGGGTCCCCAAGAGTGGATTGGGGTTGTCATAGAGAAGAAGCGTTCCTCCGAGGCCGGGGCTCCAATAAGAGACCGTGAAGTTGAGGCTCGGCAGGAGCTGGTTCCTGGTATAGCTGAGGTTCAGGTCCTGGATCTGGAGGCCGATTTGGGATATTTTTAAGTCGGTCCGTTTTTGCATGGCGATCGCGAGAGCCTGATCCAAATCCACTTTTTGCTCTTCGAACTTCGGTTGGTCTAAAGCCATGACCTCCCGCAGTCCCTTCTCCTCTTCGTCCGAAAGGTTGATGAGCATCTTAATTTGGTCTTCTGCGCCCTTGACGGCCGCTTCGGCCGCAAGGATGTTCGCTTCGCGCGTCGCCACTTCGGACTGGGCGGTCAAGACGTCGAGGGGGGCGAGAGTGCCAATTTCGACCGAGCGCTGGTTTTTGGCCAGCAGATCCCGGGCCAATTGAAGAGCCAGCCGCTGCACCTTGAGATTTTCGATGCTGTACACAAGCTGCCAATAGGCTTGGGTGACGCTATACACCGTGTCCTGGACCGTCTTATCGAACTGCGTCTCGGAGATATCGAGGTTGTTCCGGGCGACGAAGATGTTATAGTTGGTCATCTTGTACCCGAAGCCCTGAAGCAGGGGCTGGGTGAAATCGAACCGCAACGTGCTCTGGTAGCGGGGATTGACCGTCTGCCCCCGCGAGTTTGTGTCGGTCATGTTGCCCGAGAGGCGGATCGTAAAATTTCCGCCGATCGGAATCAGTTGGCTGATCTGGGCGGAATAATTGTTACCCGTTGACGTGACGGTCTGCGAGGCATCGACCCAGGAGTAGGATCCACTGTTATTGCTGGTGTCGGTATAGTTGAACGAAAGAGAAGGATAATATTTTTCGCGAGACTGGACCAGCGCTGCATCGGACACCTGCGGCGACAGGATCGCGGCCTGGATGCCGAGATTTTTCTGCAGCGCCCGGGCGATGCAATCGTCCAAGGTTAGGGAAAGCGATTTTCCTTGAGGCTGCTGCGCTTGCTGTTCCTGGCCAAAAGCGGCCATCGAACATATAAACAAAATCAGGCTTATGATCGAAATTGTTCTTCTCGACGACATGTAAAAACTCCTTTGTTATTCATATCTCAGGGCTTCGATCGGGTCGAGCTTGGACGCTTTACGGGCCGGGTAGAATCCAAAGAAGACGCCCACCGATGCGGAAAAGAGGAAGGCCAGCAATACGGAGCCCGGGGATACGACCGTTTTGATTTGGGAAAAAATGGAAATGAATTTCAACACCTTGGAGATTCCGACCCCAAGGGCGATGCCCAGGATGCCCCCGATCAAGCTCAGGGCGATCGCTTCGGCCAGGAACTGAAGCAGGATATCCTTTTCCCGGGCGCCGATCGACATCCGGATGCCGATCTCCCGGATCCGTTCGGTCACCGAGACGAGCATAATGTTCATGATGCCGATGCCGCCGACAAGAAGCGAAATCGAGGCGATGCTGCCCAATAGTATCGTCAGGATATTGGTTGCGTCCGCCGCGCTTTCCGCGATGTCGGCCATGTTGCGGACAGTGAAATCGTCACTGGCGCCGGGGGCGATGCGATGCCTTTCCCTCAGGAGGGTCGTGATCTCCTGTTGGGCGCTGGCCGTTGCATCCGCCGAAACCGCGGAAACGTCGATGGACTGAATGTAATCTGTCTTCTGCAACCGCATCATGACCGCCGTATAAGGCACGCAGATCATGTCGTCGCGGTTAAAGAAACCGCCTGATTGCCCCTTGGATATTAGAATCCCCAGGACGGTGAACGGGACCTTCTTGATCCGGATAATTTTCCCAAGCGGATCTTCATTCTCGAAGAGATTCGTTTTCACTTCGCTGCCCAGAACGCAGACTTTAGCGCCGGCCTTGACCTGGTTTTCATCGAAAAATGTCCCCACGTCCATGTCCCATTTGCGGATTATGGGATATTTGTCCCCGACACCCTGGATCTGAGTGTTCCAGTTCTTGTTCCCGTAAACGATCTGGGCACGCGTATTGACGCTGGGCGACGTCATCTGCACGGACGGACATTGCGTGGCGATCGCCACGGCGTCCTCCTCTTTCAACGTATTCCAGCCGCCGCCCCCCGAATGCACGCCTCCAAACTGTCTGCTCCCGGGGCTGACAAAAAGAAGGTTCGTACCCATGGAGCTGAAGCGGTCTTCGACCGCGGCCTTGGCGCCCGCCCCGATGCTGACCATGGCGATCACGGCGCCGACGCCGATGATGATGCCCAGCATCGTCAAGAAGGTGCGCATCTTGTTCCGGCTCAAGGCCCGGAACGAAACCCGAAGAATACGGAAAATATTCATGATCGATCTCCTCTAGTTGACCTCTTCCCGGACGATCTGGCCGTCCTTAATATGAATCCGCCGCCGGGCCTGAGCGCCGATATCATGTTCATGAGTAACCATGATGATCGTAATTCCTTTTTCTACGTTGAGCTTTTTAAAAATGGCCAGGATTTCGTCGCTTGTCTTGGAGTCGAGGTTGCCCGTCGGTTCGTCCGCAAGGATCAAAGACGGATTGTTCAAAAGGGCGCGGGCGATGGCTACGCGCTGCTGCTCGCCGCCCGAAAGCTGGTTGGTCTTATGGTATTCGCGGCCTTTCAGGCCCACGGAGGCCAGCGAAGCGAGGGCCCGCTCGGTCCGCTCTTTTCCCGGAACGTTCGAATAGATCAGGGGGAGCTCAGTATTTTCAAGGGCCGTCGTGCGGGACAATAAGTTAAATGTCTGGAAGACGAAACCGATTTTTTTATTCCGGACGCCCGCCAGCTTATTCTTGTCGAACCGGGAGATGTCCTGTCCCTCTAGAAGGTAGCGGCCGGTCGTCGGTTTATCCAAGCAGCCGATAATGTTCATCAGCGTAGACTTCCCGGAACCTGACGGACCCAAGATGGCTAAAAATTCTCCTTCTTTGATCGCATAAGAAATGCCGCGGAGAGCGTGGACTTCGGTATCTCCCATATGATATGTTTTCGTCAGGTTTTCAAGTTGAATGACATTTTTATCCATGGGCTTATCTCAAATGGCCGCGATTTACCGAAAGATCATCATCTGGCCCGGTCCGCCTCTCTGGCCTCCCGGCCCCTGCTGCGAACTGGTGGACGACGAAGCTTTAGGGTTTTCCTCGCCGATAATGACCTTCATCCCTTCCTTGAGCTCGCTGCGGGTGATCTCCGAATATGTATTGTCCGTAACCCCTGTCCGGATAAAGACGAGGTTGAGCTTACCCTGATCGTCCTGGATCCAGACCTGGCCGCCCCCACGACGGTTCCTCGCTTGTTGGTAGCGGACCATCATCTCGGGCGTCATCTCCCCGCTCTGGAGAGACCCGCCTTGACCTTGCCGAACGCTTTCGGGAGTGTTCTGCGTTCTATCTCCTTGCGGCTTATCGGCCGGCTGGCCTGCCTGGCGTTGCGCTCTCATCCGGTCTCCCACTTCTTTAAAAATTTTCTGTAATTCCTCGGCCGGAATATTCGGCGTAAACCTTAAAGCGGCGTTCGGAACCTTTAAAACGCCCTTGGCCTCACCGACGACGACCGAAATCGTGGCCGTCATTCCGGGCCGGAGTTTCAGATCCGAATTATTCGCATCCACAATCGTGGTGTAGGTCACGACGTTCTGAACGACCTGGCTAGCATACCGAACCTGCCTGACAGTACCGAAAAAAGTATCCTGGGGGAAGGCATCCACCGTGAACCGAACTTTCTGGCCTTCCTTGAGCTTCCCGATATCCGCCTCATCGACATTGCATTGAACCTGCATCTTGGTCAGATCGCTGGCGATTTTAAACAGGACGGGCGCCTGGAAGCTGGCCGCCACCGTCTGTCCAAGATTGACGTTCCGGGTGATGACGATCCCATCGATCGGGGATCTGATGACGGCGTAGGATAAATCCACCTTGCTCGAATCGAGCTGGGATTTCGCCTGAGATAGGCGAGCCTCCGCCGTCTTCAGGTCGGCAGTGGCGCCCAGATAATTAGCTTCGGCCATTTCCTTTTCCTCTATAGAGATCAGGTTCCTTTGAAAAAGGTCCAAAGACCTATTATATTTTTTCTTGAGATTCTCAAGCTGAACTTTGGCTTGATCCAGGGCCGCGGTCGAGCTTTTATAATTTGCTTCATTCTGGTCCACTTTCGCCTTGAGAATATCCATATCGAGCTCGGCCAGAATCTCCCCTGCCTTAACGTGGGAATTGAAATCGGCGTAGAGTTTGGCGATCTTCCCCGACACTTGGCAGCCGACTTCGACGACCGTGACGGCATCCAGCGTTCCGGACGTCACGACGAGGGCTTCAATATCGCCCTTGGCTAGGGCTACCGTCCTGTATTTGGCCTTACCGTTTTGGCCTCCCTTAAAAAGGCCAAACACCAGAATGGCTGTCGCGACCACCGCTATAGCTACCACTCCGATGATCACTTTCTTTTTCATTCGCGCTCTCCTTATTGCTATTTTCCTTATTCCGGGGCTCGGATTCCCGATCCCTCTTTTCGTATTCCTTTCGGCGTTCCTGCAAATGTTTCTGGATCATGGTTTCAAGCTTTTGCCTTTGCTCCGGCGTCAGGACCGCGTCAACCTCGCTCTTGAGCTGTTCCCGGATCTCACCCAGATGTTTGTAGAAGTCCGTCCGCAGCTGTTTGATCCGTTCCTCGTTTTTCTTGAAGATGTTTTTGATTTTCTCTTGCTGTTCGGCCGTAAGATTCAGGTCCTTCGCCCACCTCTCAAGCGAAGGGAAATGCGGCTGGCCGCTCCGGCGGGTTTCCGGCCTCCTACCCAGGATCCAGCGCTCGGACAAAATCCCGCCGACGACTCCCGCCGCAAAGACAAGGACGAGAGAAATGACGATCCAAAGTTTAGATTTTTTCACGGCACCTATCTCCTGTCCGGGACTTTTTCATCCCCCGTAAAAATAATCATCATGTTTCTATTCTCGAGCTTCTCTTCCTCGAAGAACGTCTTCGTTTCCGCGATCGGGTTGGCATTCCGAAGGAGAAGCGCCTCGGGTTGGCTCATCTCCTCTTCGCCCGAAGGATTCCAAAAGGCGATGGCCCCGATAAAGAACCCGATCAAGATAAGAGAGACCGGAATCGCTCTAAGGCACCACTTTAGCCAGATCGCCTCGGGCTCTTGCCTTTCTCTGTCCTTAAGCTTGGACTGCAGTCGTTCCCAAAAGTGGGGAAGAGGCTCCGCGTCGGGCTGGCGTCTCAGGCTGTGCGTGATTGTCCGATATTCCTGCCGAAGCTTCCTACAGCGAGAACATAGTTTTATATGGTCGTCCACTGCCTTCTCGCGGGATGGGTCTAAAATCCCGTCCAATGACCGAAGAAGCCATTTTCGAACTTCTCGACACCTCACACCCCACCTCCTTCGGCGCCTAAATAAGGCACCATTTTTTTTCGGAGTATTTTGCGGGCCCGGTGCAGACGGGAATCCACAGTTCCGGGGGAGATTTTTAAAACATCGGCGATCTCATTGTAAGAAAATCCCCGGATATCCCTGAGCGTTAAAATCATTTGATATTTTTGAGGAAGAGCCTGAAGAACTCGAAGAACAACCTTTCTCTTCCGCTCTTTGATTTGTTCTTCTTCCTTTTTCCTAGTCTCGTCGTCCAAGGCAAACAAGCCTTCTTCGAATTCCTCCAAGGGGACTTCCTTTTTTCGGGCCGTTTTTCTTAAAAAATCCTTGATGTGGTTGACTGTAATCCGGTAGAGCCAGGTACCGAATCCAGATTCGTATCGGAATTTCGGCAAAGAGAAATAGGCCTTGATAAAGACCTCTTGGGCCAAATCATCGGCCGCGGCCCGATCTTGGACGAAACCATAAGCTAAATGGAACACTTTCTGTTCATACCTCTTGACGATAAGCTCGAAGGCTTCTCGGTCGCCTTTCTGGGCTTGATCGACGAGTTTGTTGTCTTCCATTCGACGGCAAGGCCTTCGACCTCCATCACTTTTTAGACGAAGGCCGCTGGGAATTCTTCCATTTCCTTTATTTTCATATAAAACTCGTTCTCTACAGATTCGGTTTCACGTTTAAATCGGTCTTTTTTGGCTCCCAGAGAACTAATCCCTCCCCCCAAAACCCCAAATATTATACCAGATACTAAATTTTGATGAAACGCTAAAGGCTGAAAATGCTGGTGGAAAAACAGAAATCCCCCCGGTTCTCCTTTTTAAGGAAAAAGCCAGGGGGATTCTTGCGCTTGGCGACGAATTGCTAAAGAATCGAGAGCGATGCGATTATTTTGTCTTCCGGACAGCTTTCCATTCCATGGATCCCCGTTCGCCCATTTCGACCGTGCCGCTAATCGTGTTTTCGTTTTCGATCTTTCCCTTGTAAGTCATCGTGAACTCGCCCCGAGGCGTTGTCCGGGTGATCGAAAATTCGACATCGTTGCCTTTGACCGTGCCTTCGCCCTTGGATTCGACCGCCTCTCCTTGCTGATTCGTGCTTTTCATGATCACGGCCAGCTTTTCGCCGGTTTGGACAATATTCAAGTCCGATTTTCTTTCGCCGCGAGGGGTAGTCATCGTAAAATCCCAGTCGCCGGTGAGATTGACCTCGGCCGCCAGAGCGAGAAGCCCGGTCATAAGAAGAGCCAATAGAACCAATAAATTTTTCTTCATGTAAACCTCCTAACAATCTTTAGACGAAACGCCACAAAAAATCTTCCGTCTTTTTAATGAGACAAATAAAATTGTGAATTCTTTGCAACATGGATTCTCAGGGAGAGCTCTTTCGCCTAGGGCGTGATTTTCTTCTACTTTCTCTTCGATAATCCTGGGGAGTGTCCATATCTTTTAAAATAGCCGGATCCTTGATTTCGACCCTGAAGATATCCTCGGGATGAAGAGACAGGAGATCCGTCAGGCCAACGGCCGGGCTTATTTTTTGAATTTCCTCTCGGTATTTAAGGTCGATGAGGAGCGGATGTCCGCCGGAATTTCTATACACGGGGAGCACCAGCCCCTTGCCTGTTGCCCTGTAATTTTTGAGAAGCAGATCGATCGTCCTGGGAGAAATCCAGGGTTGGTCCCCTAAGAAAATCAGGGCCGCCTGAGCGTCCTGAGGAAGGGCGCGAATGCCCCATTGCACTGAGGATAACATACCGAGTCGGAAATGAGGATTAAGGGTTGTTCGTACGGGAAATTTTTTGACTCGATCTTCGATACGTTCGCGCGCGCCGCCGAGCACGACAAGGGTTTTGTCCACCGCAGAGGCCGCAATACGTTCAAGGACGGTTTCGATGACCGTACTCAGCCCGAAGGGAAGGAGGAGCTTGGGTTCTCCCATCCTTTTGGATTCGCCGGCAGCCAAGACAACGGCCCAGATCATGCCCGTTCTCTTCGGCTCTCGTTTTCCTGCTTGTTGCGGCGAACCAGGACAAGCTCGGCGGCAATGCTGACGGCGATTTCTTCGACGGTTTTCGAATGAATGGCAAGGCCGATCGGCGCACGGACCCTGTCCCATTCGCGCGCCGTAGCCCAACCGCTCTTCAAGAATTTTTCCTTCATTAAATCAATTTTACGGGAACTCCCGATCATCCCGATATATGCCGCCCGGCTTTTTACGCAAGCCCGAAGCGCCTTTTGATCTTGGCTGTGGCCCTGCGTGACGATAACAAAATAGGTGTCGGATGCTGCGGGAAACTTTCGAAGGGATTGGCCGATATCGCCGACCATGATCCTATCCGCCTCGGGAAATCGATCCCGGTTGGCGAACTCCGGTCGATCGTCGATGACGATGACCTCGAAATACAACAATTTTCCCATGTGCGCCACGGCCCGGCCGATATGGCCGGCGCCGGCAATGACCAACTGCGGAGGAGGGAAATGAGGCTCGAGATAAAGCCATCGGGACTTTCTTTTAATTAAAAGAGGCCTTTTCTTCATGAATGATTTCCAAATCTCATCCCCAAAGTCCGACAATGAAATATTTTTAAGGCTCTCTTTCTTGAAATTTTTCGGAACCCATAACCTTACTATGCCAGGAGGTTTTCCCGTCCCATTTATTTCAATCAGCGTAGCCAAAACACCGGACCGGCGCATCGCCAGCGCCTTTCGAAGCCTATGAAATTCCGATATGTGCTCTTCGGGGTCAGCATCGATTAAAACTCTTAAGCGCCCTCCGCAAACGCCCTCGGCAGCCAGGGATAATTCATGTTCCAGGTTGAAGGAAAAAAGGCCGGACACGCCTTTTTTTAAAGCTCCGATTGCTTTCTTTTGAGTCTCGGCCTCCACGCGGCCGCCGCCGATTGTTCCCGAAATAAGCCCTTTCGGAGAAAAAAGGGCCGATACTCCTGCGATTTGCGGCGTTGATCCTTCGGTTTCTATAATCGTCGCCAGCGCAGCAGGTTTCCTTCGTCGGACGAGGTCCAATAATTCGAAATAGGAATTCTCATCAGCCAGATAGGCTCGTTCCATTGGCAACAGGACCCGCGCCTATGACCCCGCCAGCTTGACCTTCCGTTTCACGACGCCGCCGCGCGTCGAGCTGATCGTAACTTCGGCTTCGGCCTCGGCCTTGAGCTGGCCCTTGATCTTCCAGCGGACTTCCTTCATCTGTTTCGACTGGAGATAGCCGATCTCCTGCCGGGCCCTGCTGCCGACGAACTCGACACCGGCGGGAAGATTGATCTGGGCCGCATCGGGCCGGACAATCTTCACCCGGTCGGCCATTTTAAGGGCTGTCGGCAGGAATCCTTCGTTTGTGAATACGGATATGATCTCATACGTATCGACTTCTTTCTTCACCGGCTGGATCCTGACCGAAACGATCTTCACCTGAGGCAGGGATTTAGCCAGGAAGAGGTTGAACATGGCTTCTTTCTTTATCCATTCTTCGAGGAGCTCGGGTGGCGGGTTCTGCCGCCAGAACTTAGGATTAAAGCCTCCGATCTCGACTTCGCCGAGCTGAGGATGATTGAACTTATGCCACGGCGCGAAATATTTCCCGCCCAATTCCTCATCGAGGAATCTCAACTGCTCAAGCTCGGTGATCTTTCCATCTCCATCGTAATCCTTGACCCGTCCGCCGCACCAGAGCTCATCGCCGTACCAGATCGCGCCGTAATAAAGATAGCCGAAGTCGGGCGAATGGCCGAAGAGCGGCGATCCTCGAAGCTCCAGCGGTTCGGCGGCCACGCCTTGCGGACGGAACATTTCCCGCGAATCCCGGCCGGCCTTGGCGTAATCAAAGTACGTATCGCCGGCATATTTGTAACCGGTAATCTTTTTCCCTTCTTCGTCGAAATACTTATAAAGTTTCATATCTTCGGGGAACATGGACTCGTCCATGCGGCTCGTCGACGGTCCATGGAGCAGCATGGGGATGGTCGTGTCCAGGGTCTGTCCGATGGCAACGTTCGGATGCTGGAGGAGGAAGAGGACGACGGCGCGAGTCTCCGGCTCGGACAGAGGATATTCGCCGGCTCCGCCCTGCGTCCAGCCACGGCCCGTGAGGTCCAGGCCCGGCTCTGGCCGCCAGTTCTCGGGATAATTGCGGTGAAGGTCAAGTCCGCCGATGCCGTCTTCGTTGTAGCGGCCGTCGCCGTCATTGTCGATGCCTTCGCTATAGACGATGTAGTCGCCTTTCCCGTCGGGCGCCCTTTTCATCAGCCGGCCGGATTTATCGTCGGGATCGATGATCATCTGCCCCTTGCCCGGCTCCACCTTCTTTCGCATCTGGAGGATGTAACCGTCGCCGTCCAGATCCTCGGGGGAGTCTTCATCAAGCAGGCCATCGCCGTCGTCATCGTGCGGCCTGACCGTGCTGCGGTTGGACTGGGCCGTGTTGAGGTAGAGCTCCGAGCCGTCCGGATTATTCTTGATTTTGACGTAGAGCGTCTTTGTGTCGATAAGCCTGGTGATCTCCGGATCCTGTCCGTAATTGGAGAGGATGTGCCAGGCGAACCAGAGGGCGGACTCGGCGCCCGTCACCTCGCCCGAATGGCGGTTCCCCTCAATAAACATCGCCGGCTTGTCCGTGTCTTTGGCCGTGGATTTGTTTGTGACGGTCATCTGCCAGATGTCCCGGCCTTCGAAGCTTTTGCCCACAGAATAAAGATCGACAATATTCGGATAATCTTTTTCCCATTTTTTAAGAAAAGATACGACCTCATCGTATTTATGATAATGATTGAAATCCAATTGGCCCGGGACTTTAGGCCTGGTCAGGGGATAATCCGCCGGCGGGAAAAAACTCACGCCGTGCCGAACTCCGCCAACGAGGTAGGCTCTTGTCGGCTTCGCCGCGGGCCGGCTCGATTCCTGCGCCGAAATCATCAAAAGAACGAACGCGAACAGACAAAGAAACGCGCAAACCCGGCTTCCGTTTTTCATTCTTCAGTCTCCTTATATTTTTTTGAGCATATCGTTTCTTGTTTTATAAGTCAATTATTTCAAAGGAGCGTGAGCGAGCGGTGTCTAACCCACGCAGGAACAAAAAATGAAGAAAACAAAAAGGAAACCTTTTAGCGGGATTGTGCGTATATATAAATGAAAATGAAAATTTTACAAGGAGGCAAAAATGAGATTCAAAAACAAGCTGGCCATCTTACTGGCCGCCATTCTGCTGACGCTCGTTGGTTTCAACCTCATCGCCGCGCCGTCCGTCGACATGATAAGAATCGGCAAACAGGCAGGTTATGAGATCATTGCCAACTACCTGGCTAAAGCAGACTCCGCCGCTCAGCGTCCCGCCATCAAAGGATCGTAACATTGAAAAAAAGAGCACTGAGAATACTCATCGGGACATGGGAATGGCTGGTTAACACTTTTGATAAGGTCCAGGACCTGACCCGCCGAAGACTCAGCCTTGAGATTCAGTTGATTCCCATCGTTTAAGAGGCTGCCGTTTCTCTCTTCAGGTGCAAACGGCAGCCTTTTTTTTTGCCTTTTCCCCGCCTAAGCTTTTTCCCCAATCAGGACAACGGCCCAGCAGGCGATCGCCTTGCCCCGGCCGATGAGGCCCGCGCCCTCGTTCGTCTTGGCTTTGATGCCCAATAAGCCTCTTTGAATTCGGAGGATCGGACAAAGGATGTCCTTTATGGCCGCGATAAAAGGGGCCAGCTTGGGTTCTTCGGCGACGACAACACAATCGGCGTTCATGATCATCCAGCCTTTTTTTTCGAGCCGGCTCATGACATCTTCAAGAAGTGCCGTACTTCGAATATTTTTATAGCGCGGGTCTTTATCGGAAAACAGTTGTCCTATGTCCCCATCGCCCATGGCGCCCAAAAGCGCATCGATCAAGGCGTGGATCAGGCCGTCGCCGTCCGAATGACCGGCCAGTCCCCGGGAAAATGGAATTTCAAGCCCGCCCAAGAAAAGCTTCTTGCCTGCGGCCAGCCGGTGCAGGTCATAGCCCAAGCCGACTTTAATCTTCAAAGAACGCCTCCGCCATTCTTAAATGTAGGGGAGTCGTAATTTTGATGTTTTTCGTCTCCCCTGCGACCGTAAAGACTTTCTCGCCCAATCTTTCGACGAGCGCAGCTTCATCCGTGCCGTAATAATTATCCGCCCCGGCTTGCTGAAGCGCGCGCCCCAAAAGAGTCCAGGAAAATCCTTGCGGCGTCTGAACCCGAAAAATCGTATCTCGATCCAAGGTGCGGATGATTTCTCCGGCCGCGGCTTCTTTAACCGTGTCCTCCACGGGGATGACCGGGATCACAGCTCCCCGTTTTTTTGCTCCGTCTATGACCCGGCTGATGAGATCTTTTGTCACTAGGGGCCTGGCGCCATCGTGAATTAAAACAAGGCCCGAGCTTTGGGCTTCGATCCGGCGGAATCCGTTCAGAACGGAATCCTGCCGTTTCTCCCCGCCTTTGACGACGGCTTTGATTTTTTGATACCGCTCCATGAAATAGCGCTCTCGTTCTCGATTCGGCAGAACAAGAATGATCTCATTGATCTTTTCATGCGCCTCGAAAGCTCTCAGGCTCCAGTCGATCACGGGCTTCCCCCGCAAAAGAGCAAACTGCTTAGCCGAGCCGAAGCGCCGGCCTTCGCCGGCTGCGACAATGATCGCGGAAACACGAATCATCGAGCGTCTTCGTTATAGCGGCCGAAGATCATTTTCCCCACGGTCGTTTGCAAGACCGACGTGACGGTGATGTCTATATTCTGACCGATCATTTTTCGAGAGTTGTCGACGACGACCATCGTCCCGTCATCGAGATAAGCCACGCCCTGGTCTCTTTCTTTCCCCTCTTTAATGATGAAGACACGCATGGATTCGCCGGGGAGCACAATGGGCTTGAGAGCATTGGCCAGCTCATTGATGTTGAGGACGGAAATGCCCTGCAGTCGGGCGACCTTATTCAGGTTGAGGTCATTGGTCACGATCTTTCCGTCCAAACGCTTGGCCAGCTCGATCAGCTTCGAATCTACGTCCCGGATGTCGGGGAAATCCATTTCCGTGATCATGACCGAAACCTGGGAGGACTTCTGGAGGTGGTCCAGGATATCCAGGCCGCGGCGGCCGCGCTGCCGCTTTAGGCCGTC
>Ga0315281_10000325_pt1 | contig 65251 bp, 59 predicted proteins | sample YL17G07_0_MG_FD_204540 | JGI IMG/M metagenome (GOLD analysis project Ga0315281, IMG submission 204540) | Sediment microbial communities from Yellowstone Lake, YNP, Wyoming, USA - YL17G07_0 | ecosystem: Environmental > Aquatic > Freshwater > Lake > Sediment | place: USA: Wyoming | collected...
CGTTTGTTTTGTGTTCGTAAATTGCGTAGGGGCAGGTTTGTAACCTGCCCTGTATTGGTTTCTGATGCATTTGGAAAGACGGGCGGGTTTAAAACCCGCCCCTACGTTAAAACCATTTTTCATTCCTTCCCCTCCACAATCGCAATCTCTTCCGGCGTGAGGCCGTAGAGGGCATAGACCATCTCGTCGATCTGTTTTTCGAGGGCGGAGGTGTCGACAACCGGCAACTCCCCCTTAGAAAAGGGGGATGAAGGGGGTTGTTTCTTGGCGGCGAGGATTTGGTCCACAAGGGTGATAAAAGAGTGCTGGTCATCAGATGATATCTTTTTAATTGGGATCAAAGAAAGCGGCTTATTAAAATATTCCCTGACCTTTCCCTTCGGCTTGCCTATAAATCCGTAAAACCAGTCAATGAGCTTAGAGTTCAAGAGCGCTAAAACATACTTAATATTTACCTTGTCATCATTGATTACAATGGCCCTAATATCGCCACCGTCGTTAAAATATTGGGCGTCGTCATAAGCAAAACAATTTTTTTCTGCTCTATAAGGCACGACCAGCTTTTCGCTTGAATCGAACACCTCTTTTATTGAAGGTCTGTGAAGTCTATACCACTCATATTCTTGATGAAGTGGGCCACGTCTATTTAACAGCTGCGACTTGAAGTTGTTCAAATATTCAAAAGTGCACTTACAAACAGATGGATCAAAGAAGTTATCAACATACAATAGATGCAACCCTTTGTAATCAACAGAATATTTGTTAATATTGCTATTTTTTATGCATTTCCGAAGGATGCTCTTCTCAATTTTGAATTTAATTGCTGTCTCCGCCGTTATTGCAAAAATGTTGTTTCTACCGGTCTCAGGGCCTTTTGCGATCATTGCTATGTCACCCAACAATATCGAACCCTGCTTGAGCTTCTCGAAAATGGAAGTGTTTGACTGATTGGCAATTATCCAATTGTCAGTTAAATCAACACGTTTAATAGCAAATGGTCTAAGCTCTGATTCGATATCGCTTGAGGTTATTTGCTTATCGGCAGTAGTTTCAAAAAAGGCAATTTCAGCAGACGTCACTTTCTTCTGAGAGATGGAAATGCAGGTATGAATACTTGCCCCATCAAAAACCATATGGTCTTTAAAATTAACGATCTTAGAAGTGTGTGCCTTCATATATGCCCTCAATTTTTTTGCATATTCGTTACCGAGGTAATAGTTTGAAGTTATAAAAGCACAGCAGCCATTCTTGTTTAGAAATTCAATCCCAAGGTAGATAAAATAGTAAACCATGTCGTTGTAGCCAGTGTGAATACTTTTGTAATGCTCTGCCAGATAACGATAAAAGTCTTTGCTGACAGTACTGATATTGAAGTAAGGAGGATTACCAATTGTTACATCAAACCCATCCGTAACCCCAAACATCCACTCAGGATCAAAGAAATCCGCCGAGGCATTTTGATCGTAGGGATTCCATCTTGCCAACTTCTCTGTTGTCTCACGTGGAAAGCCGTCTTGCTTGAGCAGCTCTGATATCTCCGCCCTCAGTCTTTCATCTGCCTTTCTGTATTTCTCTTTTGTCTGTGGTGTGCGGGCGGTAAAATGACGCTCACGGATTTCTTTCAGTTCTTTTTCTTTCCTGTCAATTTCAGGGTTTCTGAGCAACATCTGCTTCGGCTTTTCAATTCCAATCAGCGTATTTGCAGCGACAAACTTCGTCTCAAGGTTCGGGAGTGGGCGCACACCGAGGTTTTCCTTCTTGGGGTCAATTCGCTGATCAACTATCAGAGACACAAAGAACCTCAGTTTTGCGATCTGCACTGCAATCGGCTGAATATCAACGCCGAAGATGCAGTTCTCAATAAGATAGAGCTTCCTTCCGTAATCAGAGGCATTGTTATCAAAGACTTCACTGATATCCAGCAGCCGCTTTTCACGCTCCTCTTTGTCGCCGATCTGGTAGGCTTCTTCTGTTTCTTTAATTGCCTTTTGTCTCTGAAGCTCTCTCCATTTTGAATTGTCAGGGTCAAGCTTTCTGAGTATGTATACCAGCTTATGCAGCATTCCCATTGGAAAAGCCCCGGAACCGCAGGCAGGGTCGAGGGCCTTCAGGACATTGATTGCGGCTATCAACACATCAACTTCAGCAGGGGTAAATTCATGAGGCAGGTCATTATAGGCAACGAGGTGGCGCAGGCGGGAATCATAACTCCCCCTTCCCCCTCTTATCTTAAGAGGGGGAGCAGAGGGGGCGTTATCCAATGCAGTCCCCAAATAAGCAATGATCGACTCGTCTACCATATAGTTGACGATCTCTCTCGGTGTATAGAATGAGCCTGTCTGCTTGCGGGCTGTCGTCTGAGTCTCAGGATTATAGCTTGCAAGAAGGTTTTCAAAGACCTTGCCCAATAATTCAGGGTCAAGTGCGATTTCTTCTTCGATCGGGGTGTTCTCATCAACGGTGAACTTGTAGCTGTCAAGGATGTCTATCAGCCCTCTGACCTTGTAAGCCTTGTTCTTTGTCCCGTATATTTCGTTAAGGTCTACAGGCTGCTCAGATGAGAAAAAGAGGTAATCAGGAACCTTCAGGACGTTCTTCGGATGATCTGAAAAGCCGTCAATGCGTACTATCTTTTTATCTGAAAATCCACCTTCGCCCCCCTTTGCCAAAGTGGGGGATATTTCTTTATCCAAACATTCAAACAGGCCGCCGTTCAGGAATGGGATATTCTCAAAATACTTTCCGAGTGTGTCCTGAGGGCTCGTAAAATAGTCTTCATACCTGAAGACATTGTGAATCATATAGTGCTGGCCTCTGCCTTCCTGCCTTTTCCCTCTGAACTTGCGGCTGCCAGGCTTGTCCTTGTTCATCTCGGTATTCAGAGTGGCAAAGAAAAGGTTCTGCAGGATCGCCTTGTAGTAGGCCGAATGGTTTACGCCCGCCCCTATAAGAATCTTCCTTACCTTCACCTCATCGAACAACTCGTCAGGGATCAGCCCCTTTTCCTTTACGAACCAGATGAAGATGAGCCGGGTGATCATGCGAATAACGCTTATAGCATTGCGAACATCCTTGTTCTTCTCAGCGTCCTCCGGGAATTCCACATTTTTCAGCGCCCAGAAATACCAGTTGGCAAGTTCGCGGAAGAATTTCTTGTTTAGCTCGGAAGTGTCGAGTGCCTTGCGCCAGGCATTATGCAACTCTACAAAATTGGAAAACCCGGTTTTTTGTTGAAGCGCTTCTAACGAAAGATCAAACAGTATTTCAATATGAGCCCGGTGAGGCTTTGCGATCTGTATGTCTTTAATAAGTGTGACTTTCTGGAGTACGTCTTTTGAAGGTTCTTTCTGATCAAGTCGCCGGTCAATGACGGCAACGGTCAGGTAATTGCCATGCCTGAACAAAATCATCGCCGGCATAGGCGTGAGCTTGTTGATTTCCCTCGTAATCTTTACCAGATCACCACGGGTGTATTTTTCGCCGGTAAGCGAGATGGCAAAGAACAGATATGATTCAATGATATTATTGTCAACCTGCTTTGTCTCAAAGAGTGATAGGCTTTTTTTGATATCGCCTTCGGTAAGCTGAAAGATGATGTCTATGGACTGCCAGTCATTAACCTTTGCCTTGTCAGGATTGAAGTTAGATGACTCTACCTGAAACAGTTCTGAAAAGCCCTTATAGTTATTAGGCGACAGCTTAATCGTCCGATCACTTTCATAGCCGAGGATGTTCAATAGGTTCTTGGCATTGTCAGCAAGGCTAACACTCGAAAAGCCGCCAAGCGCTGCCTGTATCTGCTCTTTCAGTTCCTTCATTCTCTTTTTCCGGATGCCCTGAACCCGATCCGGCCTTTTTTCGGTACCGGCGGAGCCATTAATTGTCGTATCGCATCAAAGACAACCCTGAACTGTGAATCATATTTCTTTTCCATGTCAGATAGTTTCCTGGCAAGATCTTTATGGGTTGCAAGCATTTCGCGGAGCTTCACAAAGGCCCTCATGATGGCAATATTGACCTGAACAGCCTGTTTGCTTCTAAGAACACTTGAAAGCATAGCAACGCCCTGCTCAGTAAAAGCGTAAGGATTAGCTCGGCGTATACCGCCCCAACTTGAAGTCACAAATTGTGACTTCAAGTTCATAAACTCTTGATTCGTCAGTATAAACATAAAGTCAGAAGGAAATCTTTCAATATTTCTTTTCACCGCCTGCATTAAAACCTTCGGCTCAACACCGTAAAGTTCCGCGAGGTCCATACTCAGCATCACCTTATGTCCCCGAATCATGTAAATCTTGCTGTCAATAACTTCTTGCCTAACCGCTATATCCATTGTCCCCTCCAGTTTGAGTTTGCAAACTACGACCTCATCAACCATTCCCCTTTAATAATGAGACATGTCATCTATTCAATCCAAGCCTTCCGGTTTCATGATAACCAGCCATGTGATCAACTCAAATTCACCAGTATCCTCTGCCGGAGTTTCAGCAGCAGTCGGCAACATCCCCCCTCGCCCGGACAGGAGAGCAGCGGCAGCCCTGCGCTGGAAGGTGTGCTGTATAGAGGCCAGAGCTTTCTGAATCAGGCCGTCGTAATAGCTCATATCAGTACCTTGATCAGTTCGGGCATCGAAAAGGTCGCAGAGCCTTTCAATGGCTGTCTCTTCCCCTGCGGCAATGCTCCGCATAAGCAGAAGCGATTCCTTTGGTTGTGCAAATGAATAACGCACAGTGCCGTCATCATGGACATAGACCAGATAATGGGGCGACAATGGATTGATGTTGCCGGAATCTGTCGGATGCCCTGCCTTGTCAGCTTTACTATGACGGAGACAAAAAATAACGCCCGGCCGGCAAGCAGGAATCTCCGGCTTTGGCGAGACCACGGCATAAAGACCGTTTTCAGCCTCTTCCAGTTCAGCCCGGCGGGATTCGATAAACTGGAGCAGGTCAAGGTCGGCAACCGGCCAGAAGTTGACAAGATGAACATTCGGATTGCGTGAGCCGATTCGGTCAATACGGCCAAAGCGCTGGATGATCCTGACCGGATTCCAATGGATGTCATAGTTGACCAGCAGATCGCAGTCCTGCAGGTTCTGGCCTTCAGAGATGCAATCAGTAGCTATGAGCAGGTCAATCTCCTCGGTCTGGGAGAACTGTGGCTGCTCAGCTCGGGATTTTGACAAAGGCGAAAAGTTAGTCAGTATATCGTCATAGTCAGTGCCGGGCTTGGGAAGTGATGTTTTATTGTCTCCATCGCCCACCACGAGCGCCGTATGAATACCGAGTGTCTCTCTCGCCCAGGGAGCTATTTGCTTGTACAGATAACGGGCAGTGTCGGCAAAGGCAGTGAAGACGAGTATTTTACGGTTCTGCTTGCCCTCCAGATTTGTTGTCGGTTTAACAGTCTTTTCTTCAATGAGGACGCGCAGAGCTGCAAGCTTTCCATCCCGCTCGGGCTTGACCGCTGATGTTTTTTCGAGAAGAAACTGAAGCTGCACCCTGTCCTGACGGACCTCTTTCAGCCATTCAGGAAGGTCAAGATGTCCCAGATGAATGCGGCGCTTCCCTCCGATGGTAAACTCTTCGCTGTCAAAGTCCGGATCTTCAAACTGATCTGGCGTGAGAGTATCGTAGTCAATCTCCGGGTTTTCATCGACATGTTTCTCAAAGGCAAGAATACGCTCCTCCAACCGGTCAATCTTTTCTATGGTGCGCCCAAGAGTCAACCGGAAAGAATCAACAGAACTTTCCAGACGTTTAAGAAAGTTGACCTTCATCATCGCAATCAGGATTTTTTCACGCCCTTCCTGGGTGAAGCCGCCCATGATCTTGTCCTGATACATGTCTATTATTTCTGACGGAAGGTCTTTTCTGAGCTTGGCCGTGGGATGATAGAGCGCAAGCTTGAGACCGCTGATCTCCTGATCAAGCTGTTCAAAGGACAGAAAGCGCTGCTGAAGGTCTATGGCAGGAGACAGTGAGCGTGGAGCAGTTCGGTTGGGAAAGCCCCCAAGACGTTTCATCTCTTCTTTGTAGTAGCTTGCAATCTGACTGCGCGAGCGGGCGATGCTAAGACCGTCCAGCAGTTTGAAAAAATCACCACCCAGCGCGGCGAGCAGGTCGCGGGTCTTCCGTTCTCCGGCAGGTTTTTTAGCCCAGTTTGTGAAGTGGGTCTGGGCCTTGCGGCTGGTCTCACGCACTGATTCAATACCCAGAATTTCTGAAAAGGCTGCATCCGACCGCCCATCGCGAGCCACGTCGCCCCCGGCAATAAAGGATATTTGATTGCGCAGGTCAGCCAACTGGTTATTAACCGGAGTCGCAGATATAAGCAGCACTTTTGTACGGACGCCTGAGCTGATTATGTCCTCCATCAGTCTCTGGTAGCGGCTCCGTTTTGGTTTCTCTCCGGGACGCTGACGCCCGACAGTGTTGTTTCGGAAGTTGTGGGATTCATCAATCACGATCAAGTCGTAGTTGCCCCAGTTAAGGGATGCCAGATCAATGCCGTCAACATCTCCCCTGTCACGCGAAAGATCGGTATGAGATAAGACATCATAGCGGAAGCGGTCGGCAAGAAACGGATTAAGAGTGCTGTTAGCACGGTACACAGTCCAGTTTCTGCGTAGTTTTTTAGGGCAGAGCACCAGCACCCGTTCGTTTTTCAGCTCAAAGAATTTTATGACCGCAAGTGCGGTAAAGGTCTTGCCGAGACCAACACTGTCAGCAAGAATGCAACCATTACAGGCAAGGATCTTGTTTATTGCCGCCCTGGCGCCATCTTTTTGAAACGAGAAGAGTTTCTGCCAGACGTGGGTGTCAGGAAGCGCTGCCCTACGCAAAGATTCGTCGATATCACGGGTCCCATCCAGATAATCACTGAAAAGATTAAAGAGTGTCAGGTAGTAAATAAACTGCGGGGAGTGGTTTGCATACAACTGGGCCAGATAGGCGAGAACCTTATCCTTCACGTCCTCTACCAACTCGGTGTTATTCCAGATTTCATCAAACCAGCGCTTCAGATCATCCCGGTCGCGGTCATCGGCAACTTCGAGATTCAATTCAATATTGGGGTTTGCTCCATATCCCAAACCACTGACAGTGAAGTTGGAACTGCCGACTAAGGCTTCTTTACGGCCGTCATCGTCAATATGGTACATCTTGCCGTGCAGCAGATTGGCCTGCTTAATAGACTTGATAGCAACCTTGTTCCTAATCCAGTCAGAGCACTCTTTTGCTATGGCCTTCTGCTGAAGCTGATTACTGAGGGCCAGCTTTTCATCTACAAGTCTGAATGCCTTTTTATCAGTCCGATCCGGGTCGAGTCGTTTAACGAAGCGCGGCTCACCAAATAAGAAATTGAGATGGTCGATATAGGTGAGCTTATCGTTTAGTTGTTCGTAGGCATAGATCGTGAAATAGGCAGAGACTATGGAGAGTTTGGAACCGTTCTGGATTGTATCCTTGAGGAAATCGCCGACCTTGCCCCTTCCCTGATTATCCCTGATCGCTGATGGAATCTCTTGAGGCATTAGAAAGTCTCCCTCCTATGGTATCCAGCTTATGTTTATTACCCTTTGAATGGTAAACAATTTTAAACGAAAGTAGTGTCTTTTTGCACCCACTGCGCCCTGTTGCTGCGTCAATGCACCCTTATTGTCTTCCAATACCCCTTGCGGAAGCGCCTGGACATCAGCAGGCCCTGGACAAACATGGAGGTTATCATGGCCATCCAGACGCCCACGGCCCCGTATCCTAACGGCAATGCTAAAAGATAGGCCAGCGGGAGCCGTATGATCCACATGGCGGTGATGATGATCCACATCGTGCCCCTGGTGTCCCCGGCCCCCTGTAACCCCCCTGCCAGTATGGCGCTGAGGGCCATGACAGGCTCCGAGATCATATTGATCCGCAGATAGCGCGTTGTCTCCTCAAGCACCGCAGGATCTCCGGTCAGCAGAGAGGACAGTTGTTCAGCCAGGACAAAGATGATAAGCCCCATAAAACACATGAGCCATACTCCTGCCTTTGCTATCTTCCACCCCACCTTTTCAGCCCTTTCGGGGTTGCCGGCGCCCAGATTCTGTCCCACAAGGACGGAGGCGGCCATGTTCAGTGCAAAGGCCGGAAGGTATACCACCGCTTCTGTTCTTATCCCATTGGTAAAAGATGCCAGGGCTGTTACACCTGTGCTACCGAGCGCACCGAGTATGCTGTAAAGTACTATAGTACCGGCATTCCATGACACCTGGAGCATCGCGGCAGGCCACCCTACGCTCAATATCTTTTTAATTATCTCGCCTGATATGCGCCATGGTCTCTTATAAAAGCCTGCCCAGCGCCCTGTGGTGAAGAAAAAAAGGCTGAGCACAGTCCCGGCAGTTACTGAAAAGGCGGTGGCATAGGCGATACCCATATAGCCCAGTCTTGGGAAAGGGTACAGTCCGAATACAAGGGCGAAGTCCAGCAGGGCGTTTACTGCGCATACGGCAAACATATTCGCCAGGGGTTTCTTTATCTCCCCGCTTGCGCGGAACACGGCGTTGGATATGATAAGCAGGTAATTGGGACCGAGAGACAGGGCGAATACCTTAAGGAACTTTCCGGCCATGTCCCTTATCTCAATCGGCACTCCGGCGAGCCTGACTATATCACTACAAAAAAAGTAGCCGGGCAGACTGATGCAGAGCGCCACAATCATGCTGAAGAGCACTGCCTGTCTGGAAATCTCCAGCACCCTCGGGAAATCTCCTGCGCCTACATTCCTTGAGACCAGCGAAATTGTGCCTATGCTTATGGCGTTGGCAATGATGATTATAAGGAAGAGAAGCTGTCCTGAAAAGCCTACTGCCGCCTGGGCCTCGGGGCTGATGAGGCCGGCCACAAAGATGTCCGTGAACCCTATCAGGAACTGGAAAAACATGATGAGCATCATCGGCCATGAAATATACCATATGTTCGACCATAAGCTTCCAGTTGTGAGGCTGGTGGTGTTTTCTTTCGGAGACAAGGGGAGTCAGTCCTCCACCTTCAGGACTTGTCGGAGCCGGCCCACTTGATTATCTCATCAACCATCGCCTTTATCGTCGCCTCTTTCGGCATTATGTGGACCTTTAAGCCTGTCTTTTCCACTGCCTTTGCCGTAACCGGGCCGATGACGGCTATGGTGATATCTTTCAGGAACTCCACTGCGCTTTCCCCTGCGATGGACAGAAAGTTGTTGAAGGTTGCGGCGCTGGTGAAGGTGGCGACCGTTATCCTGCCCTCTTTCAGGAACCTGTGCAGTCTCTTGCCGTGCTTTTCGGGCTTTACCGTCCTGTAAGCGGTCGGAGTGTCTATCTCGCCGCCCAGTTCACGCACCTTTTGAGGAAATACCTCTCTCGCTACCTCAGCCCTGGGAAGGAGTATTTTCACTCCCTTGAGACTGCCTGCTGCCTGCAGACTACTGAACTCTTTAATCAGCCCCTCGGCATTGAATTCCTCGGGGACCAGGTCTACCTTTATGCCATAACTCTCCACAAGTTCCGCAGTCTTCCTTCCTATAGCGTATATCTTCATGCCTTTCATGTCCCTCACGTCCCGGTCGCTTCTGACCAGCCGCCGCATGAAGAATTTTAAGCTGTTGGCGCTTGTGAAGATTATGTGACTGTATGAATCGATCTTCCGTATTGCACTGTCCAGATCGTCATAGCTATCGGCAGGCACTGTCTTTATCGTCGGGAAGCCGAATATCTCGGCGCCCAGGTCTTCAAGCGGTTCGTAGTCGGTGTTGTATTCCCTTGTTATCAGTATCCGGTGGCCGAACAGGGGCTTGTTTTCATACCACTTAAGGGTGTCCCTGAGTTTTACAACACTTCCTATTATCATAACGGCGGGCGGCCTGATGTCCTCTTCCTTTATGAGCCCTGCGATGTTTTGCAGGTCGCTTACAACGGTCTTCTGGTCCGGTCTGGTGCCCCATCTTACGACCGCAACAGGCGTGTCCGGGGACTTGCCGTTGTCAATAAGTTTTCCTGTTATGGAGCTGATGTTTTTTACCCCCATCAGAAAGACAAGGGTATCGAAACCCGAGGCAAAGTGTTTCCAGTTTATGGTGCTTTCAGGCTTTGTGATGTCCTCATTGCCGGTAATGACTGCGAAGGACGAGGAGTAGTTCCTGTGCGTAATAGGAATGCCTGCATAGGCCGGCGCTGCTATGGATGAACTTATGCCGGGGACGACCTCAAATTCAATACCTTCTCTTACAAGGGCTTCGGCCTCCTCGCCGCCCCTGCCAAAGACAAAGGGATCACCTCCCTTCAGCCTGCAAACGATCTTCCCTTCCTTTGCCCTTTGGACAATAGCTTTATTTATCTCATCCTGGGTCATGGCGTGACGTCCGCCGCGTTTGCCTGCATAGATGAACTCAGCGTCGTGGTCTACATAATTGAGGATTTGCGCATTCAGGTGAAAATCATAGACAACCGCTTCGGCCTTCTTAAGGCAGCGCATACCCTTGACTGTAAGCAGGCCTATATCGCCGGGGCCTGCTCCTACCAGATAAACCTTACCCGGCTTCACAGACCGGCTCTTTTCATCATCGCCTGCCTGAGGAGTCGCACTCACGGTAAACCTCATCCAGGATTTCTTTCGCCCCTCTGGAGAGCAGGTCTTCGGCCAGTCGCGTGCCCAAGGCCTCTGCGTTTTCAACCGTGTCTTCCATTTTACCTCTTATTATCCTGTCTCCCAAAACACTGCCCACAAGGCCGTTAATCAATATTTTTCCGCTCTCAATCCGCGCATATGCGGCTATCGGGACCTGGCAGCCGCCTCCCAGTTTTTTCAGACAGGCCCGTTCGGCCCTTACACATACTGATGTCTCCATATGGTCCAGCGGGGCTATGAGCCTGTTTGCGAATTTATCATCAATCCTGCATTCGATGCCGACTGCGCCCTGGCCTATGGCCGGCAGGCTTATCTCCGGCTCCAGGGTCTCGGTAATACGGTCCTGCCATCCCAGTCTTCTGACGCCCGCCGCAGCAAGGATTATGGCGTCAAACAGCCCCTCATCCAGTTTTCTGAGCCTGGTGTCGAGATTGCCCCTTAGTTGCTCTATCCTCAGGTCCGGCCGGATACTGAGCAATTGGCAGGAACGCCTTAGACTGCTTGTTCCAACAGCAGCGCCCGAAGGCAGAACCCTGAAGCTCTTTATGTTACTGCCGGGGGCTGTTATGAACGCATCCCTGGGGTCTTCCCTTTTGGTTATAACCGGCAGATGGAGGTTTTCAGGAAATTCTACGGGCACGTCTTTCATGCTGTGGACCGCTATGTCCGCTTCTTTACTTAGAAGCGCCTCTTCTATCTCCTTGACGAACAGTCCCTTGCCGCCGACCTTTGCAAGCGGCACGTCTAATATCTTGTCGCCTGTGGTCTTTATCATGTTCAGCTCTATCTCTATGTCCGGATAGAGTTTGATCAGTTCGGATTTTATCCACTCCGCCTGCCAGAGGGCAAGTTTGCTGCCCCTTGTGCCTATCACTATCTTATTCTTCATTGTCTTCTCCGTTTAGGGAGTAAAGCTTCTTTATCATGGCGATAAGTTCATCCCTGTCCTCGGCGTCTTCTTTAAGCGCAACAGTGGGAGGGTGTATGAGTTTGTTTATTATTGCGGAAGCCATATATTCCACGGCCTTCAACTGGGCGTCGTCCATGTCCGGGAACCTCTTTATTACCTTGTCCAGTTCCTCCCTACGTATGTCCTCGGCCTTCTGTCTGAGGCTTACTATGGTGGGTACGGAATCAAGGGAGGCCATCCAACCGTTGAACTTCTCGACTTCTTCGGTTATGATGGTCTCGGCCTTTTCAGCCTCTTTCCGCCTCTCATTGACGTTTGTGTCCACGACCTCCTGCAGGTCATCGACATCGTAAAGGTAGACGCCGTCGAGCCTGTTTATTCCGGGGTCAATGTTCCTCGGCACTGATATGTCTATAAGGAAGACCGGCCTGTGTTTCCTCTCCTTCATGACCTGTTGCATCTGGTCCTTGTTAAGCACGTAGGACGGCGCTCCGGTGGAACATATTATGATGTCGGTATGCACCAGTTCATGGACAAAGTCCTCAAACCTGACGGGCTTGCCGCCGAATTCCCTCGCCATTTCGCAGCCGCGTTCAAAGGTCCTGTTGGCTACCTTGACGTCTGTCACCCCGTTGTTGACCAGGTGACGCGCCGCCAGTTCAGCCATCTCGCCTGCGCCCAGGAGCATGCAGGACTTGCCGGCCAGTTCCGTGAATATCTTTTTGGCAAGTTCCACAGCCGAGAAGCTTATGGACACTGCATTTTCAGCTATGCGCGTCTCGGTCCTCACCCGCTTTGCAGTTGAAATGGCCTTTTTCATGAGCTTGTTGAGCATGACCCCGGTGGTCTTTTTGCTCAGCGCGAACTCAAAGGTGTCCTTGATCTGCCCGAGTATCTGGGGTTCCCCGACGACCATTGAATCGAGGCTGGAGGCCACCCTGAAGACATGTCGCACAGCTGCCGAATCGCTGTGGCTGTATAGGTGGCGCTCGAAACTGCCCTTTTGAAGTCCGTGGAACCCGGCAAGAAAGTCCTTTATGCCTTCAGAGGCGGCCGGTATGCTGCTCACACAGGTATACATCTCCACCCTGTTGCAGGTGGAGAGCACCGCCGCCTCCCTGACCTGCGGCAGGCCCTTGAGGGCGATCACTCCCTGTTCAAGCTTCGGGCCGTTGAAGGCGAGCTTTTCCCTGACGTCAACGTCGGCGGATTTGTGGTTAAGACCGATGACGAGGATTTTCATGACAGCGTATGCAGGCTCTTTAACAGCAGATTGACACCAAAAAATGTAAACAGCACTACTGCAAAGCCGAGGATGGACAATATAGCGGCCCTCTTGCCCCTCCAGCCGGCTACAAGGCGTATATGAAGGATAAGGGCATAAATGAACCAGGTCACCATGGACCACACCTCTTTGGGGTCCCAGCGCCAGTAACTGCCCCAGGCGCTCTCGGCCCAGAGGGCTCCTGTTATTATTGCAAGGGTAAGAAGCGGAAAGCCGAGGCTTATCAGCTTGTAATTTATCTCATCCAGTATCTGCAGGCTCGGCAGCCTCTGGAAGAGCCCGTGCAGGTGTTTTGACTTCAGATAGTGTTCCTGCAACAGGTACATTATCCCGACGCCAAAGGCTACGGCAAAGGCCGCGTTGCCGAGGAAGGCCAGGAATGTATGTATGCCCAGCCAATAGCTCCTGAGCACGGGACTGAGGGGCTGTATCTCTCTTGGTAAAACAGAGGATGAGAGCATCAGCACGAACACGATAGGCATGATGAAGGCGCCCATGATGCCTATCCTGTATTTGCTTTCAAGCATGAAGAAGATGACGACTATACACCAGGCAAAGAAGGACGAGGCGTCGTGCATGCTTGCTATAGGCATATGGCCGCCGTCGAAATAGCGGTAGATGATGCTTGCCGTATGCACGGCGAAACCGGCGGCGGAAATATAAAACATCAGTCTGGTGGATTCCCTGATGCCCTTGAAAATCTCCACCACGCTTATAATAGTGGCTGTAAAGTAAAAGGTAAGGGCAAATTCAAACAGGAGCGTACCTATCATGAGCGTCCCGTCAGTAAGCCCTTGCCGGCAGTTATTTTATTCATAATGTCCAAAAGATCGTCCACCTCTTTTTCAATAAGGGGATTAATGCTTATCCCTTCCACACGGCGAGCGCTTGTCTCCCCTTGCCCTGATCCAGAGCGGGATGCGTCTGCAAGACCCGTGGGTAAAACAAGGATATCAGCCAGTTCCAGAATTTTGTCTGCTGATGGTTTGAACCGTTCCCGGGAGGATGCAGTAAGAAATATTACAATATCGGGCTTTAAAAACTCAATTGCACTATTGCCCTCTACAATTATCCCGTCCAGGCCGGAGAGTCTTTCCATGACCATGGGCATGACCTCTGCCAGTTCCTCCGGGGGGGCCTGTATCCACATCACCTCGGCAGCTCCCGCATTGAACATTATTGCCGTGTCCTTGCCCGTATGCCTGAGAACCTGAGCGTCGTCCGTAACAGAACAGTGGATGGCCGTCCTTGTGTACTTGATTGCGCCCCATGTCTTCAATGAATACAGAGGTGAGCGGACAGTCTCATGCGGAGATCGCTGTTTCGGGGCCGTCATGTTTCTGAGCAGGGCCGCAGCAAAGGTTGTCTTTCCGATCCCGCTGTACGCGCCTCCAACTCCTATTGTAATGGGGCGGCCCATATTTCAGGCTTGTTGTTCCGAGGTGGTATCTTCCTTTTTTATCTCAACTTTATAGTCGCACTCCTTGTTCATGCATTCGTTGAAGACCTCTCCGCCCCTGGTCCATTTTTCAACGACAAAGGGCGCGTTACATTTAGGGCACGGCCCGGCTGCCGGCTTGTTCCAGAGCGCGAATTTACAGTTTGGGTAATTGCTGCAACTCCAGAAGGACTTGCCCCTCTTGGATTTCCTCTCAACTATGTCTCCGCCGTCCTCCGGGCATTTAATGCCGGTGGCTATGGGCTTGGCATTTTTGCACTCCGGGTACTTTGAGCAGGCCAGGAACTTGCCGAACCGGCCTCTCTTGATGACCATGGGAGAGCCGCATTTTTCACAGACCTCATCTGTTGCAACGGCCTCGGGTCTTTGGGGCGCGCCGTCGCCGTCCAGCGGACGCGCGTTTTTGCATTCGGGATAGCCCGAACAGGCGAGGAACCTCCCATGTCGTCCCCATCTTATAACCATGGGTTTGTTGCACTTCTCGCAGATTTCCTCCGTTGCGATATCCAGCGGTTTGACCTTGACCAGATCCTTCAGGGCCTCGGTAAGGTCCTTGTCAAAAGGCACGTAGAAGTCTTTCACCACGCTTGTCCAGTTTAGCTTGGCATTTTCTATCTCGTCCAGTTCTTCCTCCATCCTTGCCGTGAAGCCTATGTCTATGAGTTCCGGAAATTTCTCCACCAGGAGGTCGTTGACCACCACACCCAGTTCGGTCGGGGAGAAGCGGCCCTCATCTTTCTGGGCGTATTTTCTGTCCTGGATCGTGGAGAGTATGGCCGCATAAGTGCTCGGCCTGCCTATGCCCTTTTCCTCAAGGGCCTTTACCAGTGTAGCCTCGGTATAGCGCGGCGGCGGCTGTGTGAAGTGCTGAAGCGGCTTTATGTCTGTCTGCTTCAGGGCCTCCCCTTCGCTCAAGGAAGGCAGAAGGCCGCCTTCCTCTTCTTCTATCTCATCCCTGCTTTCGGTGTAAAGCGACATGAAACCCGGGAAGCTTATGACCGTGCCCGTTGTCCTGAGTTCAGAGCCCTTGACCTCAATACCCGCGTCCTTAAGGCCGATGATAAAGGTTGTCTGTTCAAGTTGGGCGGGCGTCATCTGGCTGGCTATGAACCTGTTCCAGATAAGGGTATAAAGATTGTACTGGTCTTTTCCGAGAAAGTGTTTTACCTTTTCAGGGGTCTTGTCAGGATAGGTCGGCCTTATGGCCTCATGCGCTTCCTGTGCGTTTCCCTTGCTCTTGTAAAAAGGAGGTTTTTCCGGCACATAGTCCTTGCCGAATCTCCCGGCTATCAACTCTCTCGCCCACTTCTGGGCCTCGGGCGCTATCCTGAAGGAGTCGGTCCTCATGTAAGTAATGAGACCCACCGAACCCTCTGCGCCGAGTTCAATACCTTCATAAAGCTGCTGTGCGACCATCATGGTCTTTTTGGCTGTAAAACGGAGTTTCCTTGAGGCCTCCTGCTGCAGTGTGCTCGTTATAAAGGGTGGTGAAGGGAACTTTTTGCGCAGTTTCTTGTCTATCCTGGAAAGAAAGGGGTCTTTTGAGGATATGTCGTCCGCAATTCTCCCGGCCGTATCAGCATCAGTGATAAAGAAACGACGGCCCTCATCCCCGTCGCGGTTGACCACGAGGGTGTCGCCGTATTTGAACAGGTTCGATGAAAACGGGGGCTGCGCAGAGGAGGAGTTTAAGGCTTCGGCCTGTCTGAGCACGGCTTCTATCGTCCAGTACTCTTCTTTGTTAAAGGCCTCTATCTCACGCTCTCTATCAACCACCAGCATTACGGCTACGGACTGGACCCTGCCGGCACTCAGACCCCTTCTCACTTTTTTCCACAAAAAAGGGCTGAGTTTATAACCAACCAGCCTGTCCAGCACCCTGCGGGCCTGCTGTGCCTCAACCTTGTCAGTGTTAATCCGGCCGGGGTTTTGGATGGCCTCCCGGACGGCCCTTTCCGTAATCTCGTGAAAAGTGACGCGGTATATGGCCTTGGCATCTTTCTTTGAGGACTTTTTCGGGGTAATCTCCTCGGCTATATGATAGGCGATGGCCTCTCCTTCGCGGTCCGGGTCCGTTGCTATATATATTGTGTCCGCTTTCTTCGCCTCGCTTTTGAGTTCACGTATCACCTTCTCTTTGCCCGGGATGACGCCGTAACTCGTAGCGAAGTTATTGTCTGTATCGACTCCCAGCTCTTTTTTGGGAAGGTCCTTGATGTGGCCTATGGACGCCTTTACACCAAAATCCTTGCCGAGTATCTTGTTTATGGTCTTCGCCTTGGCGGGCGATTCAACTATTACCAGAGATTTCAATGCCTTATGCCTCCTTAAAAGCTTAGTTCCAGATTATCTGCCTTCCCCTGCCGAAGATGAAGGCGTAGATTTCCTCGGTCTCGAGGTCAGTGTCCTTCATTAATATAAAAGCCAGAAGCGCCCTGATGGTGTCAAGCTCCGACTCGTCAATATGCCTGGTGAGTTCCATTGTCAGGAGTTCATCCTTGATTGTAGGAAAGTCTATGTCAAAGATGTTAATGGCCTTAAGCGCATCGTCTGCATCGTAGCCCTTGTCTACCATCTCCCTGGCGAGGGTCCTCAAGACGTCTATAAGCCTCTTGCCCACGAATCCTCCTTGAATATAATCATGCCCTGATGAAGTTCTTCCCTTCTTTTTGTCTGATAAGACCCTTTATCTCAAGACTAAGCAATAAACTTAATAGTTTCCCCGCAGGCATGTCAAGTTCGCGGGCGATAACGTCTATGTGTTTCAGCTCGTCCGTCAAAATGTTACATATTGCCTTTTCTTCCGCACTTATTTCAAGTCCGTCGGGCAAGACCCTGAAGTCTTCCATTGTACGGTCCGGCCGTAACTTGAGCAGACCCTTTATCTGAGGGGCCAATTCCTCAAGTATGTCGTATGGCTTCTGGACAAGCCTGGCGCCCTTTTTTATAAGGGCGTTAGTGCCGTCGGAATATTTTGAAAACACGCTGCCCGGTATGGCGAAGACGTCCTTTCCCTGTTCCAGGGCATAGGCCGCGGTTATCAGGGAGCCGCTGTTGAAGGCGGCCTCAACAATAAGGGTGCCCAGGGACAATCCGCTTATCAGCCTGTTTCGTCGCGGAAAATTTTCCTTGTTGGGCGGCATGCCGAGCGGAAATTCACTTATAACACAACCGGATTCGCAGAGGGCACTGAACAGTTTGAAATTTTCCGGGGGATAGGGTCTGTCCAGGCCGCAGCCGAGGACTGCAATGCTCCTGCCGCCGGCCTTAAGTGCGCCCTGATGGGAGACGGTATCTATTCCCCTTGCCATACCGCTTACAATAGTCAATCCGCATGAGGCAAGTTCCGAAGATACTGCTTCGGCAACCCGTCTGCCGTATTCGGTCATCCTTCTTGAGCCGACCATTGCGAAGGCGTATTTATCATCCTCGATTATTTCACCCTTTGCATACAAGAGGATGGGTGCGTCTTCGATCTGCCTGAGGTTATGGGGATATTCCCTGTCAGTGAGGCGTATCAGACGGATTTCTTTCTTGTCCGCTTTCGACAGTTCCTTTTCCACCGTGTCCCAGGCATCAAAATCAAGTATGCCGCGCACCTTGTTTTCACCGATGTCGGGAATTGATCTGAGCCTTGCCGCTGCAGCCTCAAATATATCTTTGGGAGTGTGAAAGGCGGCCAGCAGGCGGCGGGCGCTGACCGGACCAATGTCCTTTGCCATGGAAAGGGCCAGCCAGTAACAAAGGTCGTTGTCATTATGTAGCAGCGGGGCCTGTTTAGCCATTTGGCGTCCTTGCGACAGAAGGTTAAATGTCTGCCGCTGTTACTATAGTATGAAAAGGAACGAAGGAATATAACACAGACTGAGGGCATGTGGAAAATAAATACGGGTCATGGTTATAAACATATTGCCTATAATCTACAATTTTCATATGACCACCGTAACCGAAATGGACCAATCATCACTGGTACTAAGTCGCCAGGGCGAACGCACTATGTGCCATAAGCATCCATTTTCCGTCATGCCCGAAGGTTTTTATCGGGCATCCAGGAGCAAAAGAGCTGGATTCCCGCTTACAAACTGCGGGAATGACGTTTCCCATGCTGTTTTTTTTGATTCATAATTGCTTTTTTGTCTGATTAGTTTCGATTTTATGCATAGTGCGTTCGCCCTGACTAAGTCGCCTGTCAGGTCTATGTGCAATAGTGATATAATAATAGCAACCTATTAAGAAATATCTGGAGGTGAAATATGAGTGTAGGCGTAACGGTTGAGTTGAAGGTTGAAGAGCTTGCCAATTCAATAAAGAAACTGAATAAAACAGATAAAGAGGTGCTACTCCTTTTATTGTCAGGTGAGGGCAGGGAGATTGCGAAAAGGCTGAAGGAGATCAAGTCTAAAAAAGTCAAAACCCTGTCGAGAGAGGAGGTTTTCAGGGATGTCTTACAGTGATGAGTATCACCCGAGAGTTAAGTCTGATCTGAAAAAGCTTGACAGGACAGTCGTCAAAGACATTCATAGTTTTCATTTAGATAGAATCCTTGGAGAACCCCGGAGGGGTGAAGAGTTACATGGCGATCTGCAAGGAGTTTTAGCCTACCATTTCAAGAAAAATAATGTTGAATATAGGGTAGCATATTATATTGAAGAGACTAAAAAGATAGTCAATATTCTGATGATCGGGAAGAGAGAAAACTTCTACGAAATATTAAAAAGGCGGTTGCCGTAAAGCTTAGTGGATACATTACAGAAGGAATAAAAGCAAAAATCTCTGTCGTGTTTCTGCTGTATATAAGCTTATTCAGTTTCTGGCCCGGGGTTTCCCAGCGCCTGTTTTTTATAAAATATTATAAACTCTTTTGGAGATAGGACTTTAACCTTCCCGCACAGTCCGGCGGTGTAATGGCCTTGATTCCCGGTTACGAGACATGCGGCCCGACTTGCTATAGCGACTTCAAGAAATGGTTCATCATCAGGGTCCGGGAGTGAATTTTTTAATGGTGAAGTCGCGGTTGTCCGGCCTTGATAAGTTATATAATCGAGAAGGGTTGCAATCTTTTCCTCTGCAAACTTGAACTTGGGCCGGTGCAGAACTTCGTCATACTCAGACAGGATACGGGCATCAAAAGAAAGTGTCAATTCGCCGGACGATACCATCCGGGCGATTTCGCCGCAAACTCCAAACGGCGTGAGCAGGCCGGCAACAAGAACATTGGCGTCAAGCACAATGTTCATCGGGCTCGTTTTTTGCGGACCGTTTTTATTTCCGCTTCTATCTCCTTCATTGAAATCATATCGGTACCCTGTTCTGCCGACTTGCGCTGAAGGCAAGCCACCGCTTCAATGGAGCGGGCTTTGCGGAATGCTGCTATGGATTCTTCAAGACCGGCTTCGGTCGTTGCAGACAGGATGGCAATAGGTCGTCCATTGTTGGTTATAACCATCTCCCGTTCCATGGGAAGATCTTTCCAGATTTGCCCTGCTTTGCCCCTTAAATCGCGAACGCTCAGGAATTTCATGATTCTAACCTCCTTCTGTGTATTTAATTATGGACACAATTGTCACTCAATGTCAACCGGCACAGAGAAATGCAGGCATCGAAATCTGCCTCCATTATTGCTATAATACAGACTATCGGGACGGGGAACATAGTTTATATGAAAGAACAGCCAAAAAATACGGACGAGGCCTATGCAGTCCTCACTGAGAACAGGCACCTGAAAAACACAATAGCCGTATTGCGCGATCAGTTGGAGGCGCTGCGTAATGGAAGGGATGAGGCGGTCCAAAAGGCGGTTGCATTAGCAAATGATGAGATTGCGCAATTAAGGTCTGCGGTCTCGGTGCTGAGGGAGGAACTGGAGTGCAAGGCTGCGGAATATTTGGACGCCCTCCAGGAAGAGCGGCGGCTGCACCGTGACGAGCTGAATCAATTGCAGCGTATGATACAGGAGCTAAGGGACGCCTTGACCAAAGGATCCGGGGAAGATGAAAAAAGCGATTAAAAAGGCGGATATTAAAGCCGGCAGGGGCGCCGGCGTTGTTCCTGTTCCCGTCGCAGACCAGGAGCGACGGTTGCAACATTCCGAGATGCTGCTCGGTCTCTCCCGCAAACTTGCGGCCATTGACTCGCTGGATGAAATCCTTGAGACACTGGTTACGATGACAACCGGGGAACTCGGCGCGGAGCGCGGCTCTCTCTTTTTAAATGACCCCAAGACCGGAGAGCTTTATTCGGTGGTTGCTCAGGGCAATTTAAGGCGCAGGATACGCATACTCAATACCACCGGCATTGCAGGGGATGTATTTATGACCGGCAAGGGGGTCATTGTCCATAATGTATACAGGGACAAACGTTTCAACCGTGAGGTAGACCAGCAGACCGGTTACAAGACCAGGAATATGGCCTGTACTCCCGTCAGGACGGTCAAGGGAGAGATTATCGGAGTGGCCCAGGTCCTAAACAAGAAAAAGGGAAGGTTTACCAAGGAGGACCTTGAACTGCTTGAATCCATGACCATGCAGGCCGCAGTGGTGCTTCAGGGGGCGCAGGTCATCGAAAAGATGCAGTTGTCCCGGCTGCAGGAACTGGAGTTTCTGGACGTGGTTGCCGATGTCACCTCTGAAATAGACCTGGGTGTCCTTCTTCGCAAGGTCATGGGCGAGGCCACCAAGATGCTTCAGGCCGAACGTTCCACCCTCTTTCTTAACGATGACAAGACCAACGAACTTTGGTCCCTCGTGGGGGAGGGCATCGGCGCAACCCAGATCCGTTTCCCCAACCATCTCGGCATTGCCGGGACGGTCTTTACGGGCAACAAGTCGGTGAACATACCTCACGCCTACGCAGACCTGCGTTTTAACCCGACCTTTGACAAGAAGACGGGTTTCTTCACCCGGTCCATACTCTGCACGCCGGTAGTGAACAAGCACGGCAAGGTAATCGGCGTCACACAGGTGCTTAACAAGAGGGGCGGACCTTTCACCGACGAGGACGAATCGCGGCTTAAGGCCTTCACTGCACAGATATCCATTGCGCTGGAAAACGCCAAACTCTTCAGCGACGTGCAAAATATGAAAAACTATAATGAAAGCATGCTCCAGAGCATGAGCAACGGCGTCATAACACTGGATGCGGACGGCAAGATCGTCACTTGCAACGCCGCAGGTCTGAGGATCATTAAGACCGATGTGGACGGGATTACCGGTAAAAAAGCGGCTGAATTTTTCTCAGGCGCAAACAGTCTTATTGCTGAAAAGGTCAGACGTGTGGAAGAGAGCGGAGATCCGGACATAACAATGGACGCGGAACTGGAGTTTGCGGGTGCAAAGGTATCCGCTAATATAACAGTGCTTCCGTTGGTCAGCAGTGAAGGCAAGAAACTCGGTATAATGATCATTCTTGAAGATATCTCCGGAGAGAAGAGGATGAAGTCCACCATGTCAAGGTATATGGATCCGGGACTGGCAGACCAACTCCTTGCAGGAGGAGAGGACATACTGGGCGGCAAAAGCACAGTAGCCACCGTACTGTTTTCGGACATCAGGGGTTTCACAACGTTTACGGAGGAATTGGGCGCCCATGGCACGGTTAGTCTGCTGAACGAGTACTTCACCATCATGGTGGACTGCATTCAGGTCGAGGGAGGGATGCTCGACAAATTCATAGGCGATGCCATCATGGCCGGCTTCGGCATACCTGTTGCCTGCGAGGACCATGCCGACCGTTCCGTGCGTTGCGCTATCTCCATGCACAGAGCCCTGAGAGAATGGAATGTGGGGCGTATGGCCGATGGAATAAAGACTGTGGATATAGGCATAGGTCTCAACACGGACACCGTGGTATCTGGCAATATCGGTTCCCGCAAGCGTATGGACTATACCATGATCGGCGACGGGGTGAATCTCGCCTCAAGGCTGGAATCCGCCTGCAAGCAGTATAGCGCCAGGATACTCATAAGCGAAAACACATACTCCAGGCTGCGCGGCACCTACCGGATACGGGACGTGGACGACGTTGTGGTCAAGGGCAAGACAAAGCCGGTGCGGATATATGAAGTCCTCGACTACCATACTGGTGAGTCTTTTCCTCATCTCATGGACGTGGTGGGTTATTTCAGCGAAGGCCGCGAGGCATACCGGGCCGGAAATTGGGAACAGGCGATCAGGCTTTTCGGTGAGGTGCTTCGTCTCAATCCGATGGACAAGCTGTCTCAGATTTACATCACGCGCTGCGAACACCTCAGGGCCGAGCCGCCTGCAGGCATATGGGACGGGGTTTGGAGAATGACGTCCAAATGATGGAAAAAACATTATACGATTTAAGAAACTTCCTGGACAGTGGCGATCCCTCGAAGGTAGCGGGTGAAATAAGCATTCTTGCCTCTGAAATGGGTGTCCCGGATGCCAGTGTTCTCGACAATATCTACAAGGATATAGTCCGTCTTTTTTCAGGAGACTTTCCGGGCTACAGGGCCAGCAATACAATGTACCACAACCTTGAACATACCGGGGCGGTCTCGCTGGCTGCTGCACGGATTATACACGGTCTTTGGCTTGAAGGGCATTCCTTCGCACCGGACGATGTGGTATTGTGCATAACCGCGGCCCTTTTTCATGATACCGGCCTGATCCAGACCGAAGATGACTCGGAAGGGACCGGGGCCAAGTACACTATAGGTCACGAACAGCGTTCCATCAGCCTGGCGCGCTCTTACATGCACGCAAGGGGCTTTGCCCCGGAGGCGGTGGATGACTGCGGGAACCTGATTCTTTATACGATCCTTTCCAGGCCTGTGGCAGAGATCCCTTTTAGACGCGATGCCGTCAGCAAGATAGGTAAGATCATCGGTTCGGCCGACCTCATGGCCCAGATGGCAGACCGGCTTTACCTTGAGAAGTTACCGCTGCTTTTCATGGAATTCAGGGAAGGCGGCCTGCCGAACTACGCCACCGAAATTGATCTGTTGTTTGCAACTGATAACTTCTATGAAAACATTTTTAAAAAGAGGATCTACGGAGATCTGGAGGGGATAGCCGGAGCGGTGAAGTCCCATTTCAGGGAACGATGGGACCTGGACAGGGACCTGTATATGGAATCCGTGGAGAAGAACGTCGCCTACCTGCATTCGCTAAAGGAACACTGCAGCGACAGTTATAAATGCTATCTTAAACAACTGCGCAGGGGAAACATCATAAAGAACATTTACGGAGAAAATTATCAGTAGAATTCGGCTGACCACAAACTAAAAAGTCGTCATCCTCGGGCTTGACCCGGGGATCTATTTGTACTGAAAAGCATAGATTCCCGATTAAACCCTCGGGAATGACAGAATAAAAACAGCTTAAAAAACAGATTCTAAATAAAGTCTTCTCTGCCTTCGACTATTTTTCTCCTGATTGTTTTTTATAGGCTGCTATTATGTTTTTGATCTCGTCATCGTCTTTCATCACGGTCCCGGCTTTTTCTTCCCTTGCGTACTGACCTTCGTAAATGTCCCAGTTTCCGTGTTGGTTGGAGACGTATTTTTTGCCGTCCAATTCATAACATGTAACGAGCAAGCCGTTATAGAATGATTTTACAAGAGTTTTAGTGATCAATTCAGTCTCCTTCTCCGATTTATTTGCTATCGCACCACTCCCTGGCGTTTTGAAAAATCCTGAGCCAGGGAGAAGCCTTCAATTCCTTTTTCATGCGCTCCGGCATCCATCCCCATTGCCATTTAAGAAAGGCCCTTTCCGGATGGGGCATGATCGCAAGGTGCCTGCCGTCGGGACTGCACAGGCCCGCTATTCCCAAGGGGGAGCCGTTTGGATTAAACGGATATCTTTCCGTGGCCTCTCCGGCGTCGTCTGTGAATCTGACCGGCGCAAGGCCCTTGCCGACCACCTCGTTCATTATTGTAACATTTGGAAAGTGCGCCCTGCCTTCACCGTGCGCCACCCATATGCCAAGGACCGAACCTTCCATCCCCCTGAGCATTATTGCCGGGCTCTCAATAATACCGACGTTTGAAAACCGCGACTCGAACCTGCCGGAACGGTTATGGACAAAGCGCGGCTGCAGCTCATCCGTAATCCCCTGCCACGGGACCCACCCAAGGAGCGCTGCAAGCTGACAGCCGTTACAAACAGACAGGCTGAAGGTCTCCGGCCTTTTGTAAAAGCCGTCGAATTGCTCTCTGAGCCTGTTGTTAAACCTTATCACGCCGGCCCATCCCTTGGCCGAACCGAGCACGTCGGCGTAACTGAACCCTCCGACAAAGGCCACGCCCCTGAAGCGGGAGAGATTGATCCTCTCTTCCAAAAGATCGGTCATGGTCACGTCCCAGGGTTCAAAGCCCGCCAGGTAAAAGGCCGAGGCCATCTCCCTGTCACCGTTGCTCCCCTCCTCGCGGATTATTGCCACCGCAGGTTTGGAATCTCGTTTAAGGAGTATGTCGGGAGTTTCTTCAGGAACAAAATTCACCTTATATTGAGGTCCGGACCTGTCGTAAATTGCCTTTTTTTCTTCCAGTACGCATTCCGGGTTGGCCTGCAGCAGTTCCAGCCTGTGACTCGTTTCCTCCCATATACCCCTGAGCGAACACAGGTCCTTGTCCAGGAAGGACGTGTCCCCGACCGACAGCCTGATCCTTTTGTCCACTGTTGTGGAGGCGACAACCGCAGACGGGACTGCGAACCCTTTCAGTACTTTCATTACCTCATTTTCATTGTCCGGGAGATATTCTATTACCAGCCCCAGTTCCTCAGAGAATAAAGCGGGCAGAATACCGTCCTCGGGCTTCAATACTATATCCAGGCCGCAGTTGCCCGAGAAGGCCATTTCAAGCAGGGTGGTTATCAGGCCCCCGTCGCTCCTGTCGTGGCCTGCCTCGATAAGGCCTCTGTCTATCAGCAACTGGACTGCGTTAAAGGCATCCTTGAGCAGTTGCGCGTTATCCACGTCCGGCGCTACATCACCTATCTGTTTATAGCAGTGAGCAAAGGCCGACCCTCCCATCCTGTTTCTGCCGCTGCCGAGGTCTATTAACAGAAGCCTGCTTTTTCCAGGGGCCTTCAGATCGGGTGTGACCACCTTTGTGATATCCGGGCAGGCTGCGTAGGCGGATATGACAAGCGCACCGGGGGACTTGACCATCTCTGGATCAGCATAGGGCTGATTTACCCTCGCGGCCATTGAAAGGCTGTCCTTGCCGCCGTCAACAGCTATGCCCAGTTCGAGCATGATGTCTCTCATGGCGACGGCCGCATCGTAGAGTTTAGCGCCTTCCCCAGGCAGCTTGGCCGCCCACATCCAGTTGGCAGAGCAGCGTATGTCCTTGAGCGATGTAATCTTTGCCCATACAATATTTGTAAGGGCCTCGCCCACGCTCATCCTCGCCATGGCCGAAGGGTTAACAAGACCCTTTATGGGCTGCTCTCCGATGGCCATGGCTGAACCGGTATAAACACCATCGGACGGGAAGTGGGACTGGGCCACTACTGCCGTGTCCGACACCGTCAACTGGAGAGGACCTGCACACTGCTGCCTTGCCACCAGGCCTGTGACGGACCTGTCGACCTTATTTGTCAGAAACCTCTTGGAGCCGACGGAAACCAGACTGAGGACACGTTCCAGGGCCTCTTCGATGCTCACGTTTTGCGGAAGGGCAAGAGGTTGTGAATATGAATAGATACGGTCAAGTTTAAAGGTCTTGCCGGGCATATCACCCAATACCTTTTCGAGGTCGAGGTTGACCGGAGTGGAGTTGTCGGCTTCATCGATAAGCACTATCTTTCCGTCCCCGGTTATCTCCCCGATTATTGCTACCGGGGCCTTTTCCCTGTCGCAGAGCGCCCTGAAGAGGGCCTCCTTTTCAGGCCTCAGCAGCAGGGCGTCCTGCTCCTGGTACTCCGCGCCCCATATCTCCAGGACCGAAAGCGTGTCGTCGCCCAGGATTATCTTTCTGATATCGATTTTTCCGCCCGCCGGGTAAATTATCTCCTTCACCACATTGCAATTGCCGCCGGCGCCCTGGTCGTGGATGCTCACTATGGGGTTATCATCACCCATTTCAACGCAGGCCCTGATTACCCTGTTGACCTTCTGTTCCATCTCGGCATCGCCCCTCTGGACAGCGTTGAAGTCCAGTTCCTCGACGTTGTCGCCCTGTATCATGCTTGAAGCCGCGCCGCCGCCCATGCCGATGCGGTAGGCAGGCCCCCCAAGTTTCACCACAAGCATGCCCTTGTCAGGGTCGCCTTTTTCAACATGGGAAGCGTCCATCTGGCCTATGCCGCCCGTGAACATAATCGGCTTTATCCATTCCCTTCGCTCGCCGCCGTGAAGTTTCAAACCGAAGGAGCGCGTAAAGCCCTGGATCAGGGGCTCCCCGAATTTGTTGCCGTAATCCGAGGCCCCGTTGCTGGCTTCTATCAATATCTTTAGAGGTGATGCGAGATTGCGCGGGTAAACAAGGGAGCCGTGCTCCCAGGGCATGGGGTAATCAGGTATGAAGAGATTGCCGACACAATATGCCGCTGTGCCGGCTGTGACGAGCCCCCCCCTGCCGACGGCATGCACGTCCCGTATGCGACCGCCCGTGCCGGTCTCAGCCCCCGGAAAGGGAGCTACACCCGAGGGGAAGTTATGGGTCTCCGCCGTAAATATAAGGTGGTAAAAGGCATTCTTATTTGTGAAGGAGGAAGGAAGCCCGGGCTTGGAAGGCATTATGGAATTGACCCTGAATCCCCTGATGGCGCTGGAGTTGTCCTTAAAGGCTATGATGCTGTTTCCGGGGTTTCTTCTGTATGGTTCTTTCACTATCTGCATCAGGCTTTCGGATATCTCCTTGCCGTCCATAACCAGCTTGCCCCTGAAAAACCAGTGGCGGGAATGTTCGCTGTTGGACTGGCCGAGGTCGAAGCACTCCACGTTTGTAGGGTTGCGTTTCAGTTCAAGGGCGAACAGACGGTAGTAATAGTCAATATCCCAGTCATCGAGACCGAGCCCCATCTTCCTGTTTATCTCAGCAAGGGCTGTCCTGCCGTCCTCAAGGACCGGCACGCTAAATACGGGGTCGGGTCTGGTTCCGGTTGAAAAAGAGGTCAGCGGGGTCGGGTAGACGCATTCGGTCATCCTGTCGTAAAGGAGTTCGGCTATGTCTTCAGTCCCGGCCACGCCGGAGAACCTGTATCTAAGAGACCTTTCGATACGACTTATCCCTGTCAGGCCGCAGGCCCGGCATATGGAGACGGCGTTGGAAGACCAGGCAGTGGTAAAATTCATGCGCGGTCCAATCTCAACCATGTTGATGTCGTCGCTGCCGAGAAAGCTCTCCTTTGAAAAGTTCCCCGGTTCGAAGGTCTCCGAAAGAAGCCAGACAAGGACCTGCAACTCATCATCCCGAAGGGTCCCGGAGACCTCGATATTGAAGCAAAATTCCGTCTCCATATCGGTGATATCCGGATTCGCCGTCGCCCGGATTGTCCTCAGAAGGACCTCTTTCCTGTATTTGGAAAGGGCCGGGATTCGATAAAGATGAAAAAGCCTGCCTTCGGACATTTTGTCAGTTTACCTGCCTCATTGATTGCAGTGGAATCATTTTAACATAACATTGCCGGGGCCTTCTCCCTCAGGTACGCCTTCAAGTCTCCCTGCAGTATCGTCTGTTTTGCGCATTATCCAGATTACACCGAAGTCCTTGTCCTGGTATGCCCCGGCAAGGCCCAGCCTGAGTATCTCAAGCAGGGCCAAGAACGTGACGATAACATGCAGCCTTATCCTGTCGCCTTCAAAAATAGCGTCAAATCTGACAGTCCGCTGCTTTTCAAGCATTTCTATGATAAGGGCCATCCTGTCCTTGACTGTCAGGGTCTCACGCGATATCTTCATGGCCTCGGGCGGCACCTTGCTGATTACATTTTTAAGCGCACCCATCAGGTCAAAGAGGTTCACCTCAAAGAGGTACAATTCAGGCTCAACCGGCATATTGCTCACATCCCTGACAGGGCCTGAGAATATGTTGGACCATAACACTTCCCTGTCTCTCAGGGGTGCGGAAACCTCCTTGAAGGCCTGGTATTCCAGCAGCCGCTCAACCAGGCCTGCACGGGGGTCTTCATCATCCACGGCTTCTATGGTCTCATCCGGCGGAAGAAGCATGCGGGACTTGATATAAATGAGGGTGGCCGCCATTACCAGAAATTCCGAGGCAATCTCGAGGTTGAACTCTTTCATTATCTCGATATACTGCAGATACTGCCCGGTTATCTCCGCTATGGGTATATCATATATATCGATCTTGTTCTGTCTGATCAGATGCAGCAGGAGGTCCAGAGGACCTTCAAAGATGGGCACCTTTATGCTGTAAGGGTTTTCAGAGGCAGGGCCTGTGTCCGTGGAGGAGACCGCCTCAACAACCGCTGTTGCGGCCGCGTCCGGGGTCTCAGGGGAGTTTATGAGATTGGGACCATTAGTTTCCATTCAATGCGCCCCGGAAAAATAGGGAAGCCGGGACCTCCGCACTCAGGGGATTACCTTATTCAACTGGTACTCTACAATGCCGGAGGCCCCGACGCTTTTCAGTTTGGGAATAATATCCCTTACGGTCTTCTCATCGGTGACAACGTCAACAGCATACCAGCCCTTGTCGGAAAGGGTCGAGACAGTCGGAGAATGCATGGAGGAAAGGAGGCTGAGCACCCGCTTGAACGACTTCTCGGGCACGTTCATCTTGAGACCGACCTTTTCTTCCGCAGCAAGCGCTCCCCTGAGCAGAAGGGCAATGTTTTCCATCTTCCGTCTCTTCCACTTGTCCTGCCAGGCCTTTTTGTTGGCTATAAACCGCGTGGTGGAATGAATCAGGGTCTCCACGATCCTCAGGTTGTTGGCCTTCAGTGATGAGCCGGTTTCAGTCAGTTCCACTATGGCGTCGGCGAGTTTGGGCGGTTTGACCTCAGTAGCGCCCCATGAGAAATCCACGTCCGCTTTGATCTTCTTTGACTTCAGAAAACGTTTGGTATAGCCGACCAGTTCTGTTGCGATGCGTTTTCCCTCAAGGTCCCTGAGGGTCTTTATCTTTGAATCATTAGGCACGGCCACGACCCATCTGACCGGTCTGAAGCCCTCTTTTGCGTAATTGAGTTCAGCTATTTCAACCACGTCAGCGTTATGCTCAAGTACCCAGTCATGTCCTGTCAGGCCGCAGTCAAGGTGTCCGTCCTGGACGTATCTGGCCATCTCCTGCGCCCTTATAAGCATGGATTCTATCTCGTCGTCGTCGAAGACGGGATAATAGGAGCGTGAGGATACGGTTATGTGATACCCCGCTTTTTTAAAGAGGCGCAAAGTGGATTCCTGAAGGCTTCCCTTGGGCAGTCCCAGCCTGAGCATATTTTTTTTACCGTTCATATCAGTGTTCCTCTCACATGGTTAATATTGACGTTGTCGGATATTCCCCGCCCAAAAATCGAGCATTTAGCATATAGTTTTATGAAAAGCTGTGTCAAACGCCTGAGGGGAGGACGATGGCGCATGCTCGTGTGAAGAGATGCACGAACGCGGAAAAAAGAAAGTATATACCTCGCCCATCATTCAGCCCTTGCATCGATAACGGGAGTTGAACCTATTGTCTGAATTACCGAGTTCGCGGATATCGCAGAGCATTCCCCCATGTCGGCTTATATGACGAAAGAGGTGATTGTGCAATAATGGGGCAGGATTGAATACGGCCTGGATGAAAGACATGAGAAAGGTCTTGAAAGGATAATCAAAAGCAACCCGCAAAATAAACCTCTCATTTCTATCTAAGAAATCAGTCATTGCTGAAGCTGCTAATACAAATGCCGAACAATCTTTGCAACCTATTGATATTTAGAAATAACATTTTAGGCAAAAATCTTTGATAACAGACAGTTATTGAGCAATTTCATTGACATCTTACTGTTTCTCATGGTTTAATTCAGGCAATCTCACGAGGGAGGGGAGGGAACATGAAACCGATTTCAATGACTATTATTGCCGTCTTGCTTCTCACGCTACTTTTACCAACCGCAATGCCTTCACTAACCGGACTGACATCTGATGCTTACGCAGCCGAATTGTCTGATGCTGATAAGGCTATTTTTGACTTGAGCCTTGAAGAGCTTATAAAGATAGAGGTGGTCTCGGCAACAAGGGGTGTCAAGTCAATCTCGAAGGTTGCCGAGAACATGGTTGTCATAAGAGCAGCAGACATTGAGCTGATGAGTGCTCATACACTCGCTGACGTAGTGAATACTGTGAATAGCATGTTAACTGTTACTGGAAAGTCCAGTCCTGGCAATGTTAATACCGTTTTTATTCAGGGAGGAGACAACCGGCATACTGCTGTGTTTATGGATGGGATTCCTTTGAACAATCTCTCCAATTTTTCAGCGGAAATCGGCTCTATACCCGTTCAGCAAATAAAGAAGATAGAAATCATCAAAGGCCCGGCATCTTCTGTATGGGGTTCATCCCTCGGAGGGGTGATAAACATAATTACAAAATCACCGTCTGATATGGTAAGCGGGACTCTTTCAGCCTCCTACGGGGAGAAGAATACGGGTGACTTCAGAACAGAGGTAAGCGGAACAAAAGACAGATTCGGATATTATTTGTCGGCCGGCCGGCTTCAGACGGATGGGCTGAGACCTATGAATGACGCAGATCAAAACAGCATATATACCAAGTTTTCACTGAGACTTGGCGAAGACACCTCTCTGCTTTATACGTTGTTTTACACAGGCACAAAGCGCGGCACGTGGCAGGATGTCCTGTACGACTCTTACGGCAGGGGGAAGGACAAGACACTACTTTCATCCCTCAGTCTTAACAGTGTCCTGACTAATAACCTGAGTCTCAATATGTCGTTACATGCGTCTATGTTGGACTATAAAGTCTTTAATTATCTTATCAGCGACAACAGTGAAACATTCAAGTCACTTAACAGGGAAAATGCATATGGTGGAAGTGCAAAGTTGACTTGGACCGGAGATGTCCACAATATCGTTGCCGGGTCGGATTTTGATGAAGGATCATACAAATCAGACTTGATAACAGACAACAAACAGAAACAGACGAGGTGGTCTGTTTATGCAAATGACACGGTGACACTCGGCAAATTTTCGATCACGCCCGGCCTAAGGTATGACAATATTGAAAGCAATGGAAGCGCTGTCAGCTCAAGCCTTGGAATAACCTATGCCGTGTTAAACAAGACAGTCCTGAGGGCCGGTTTTGCACAGGGCTTTAATACACCTCCATTGCTTTATACATACGGATATAACATGCCCGGATTTAGGAACAACCCTGACTTAACAGTAGAGAAGGTCACTTCATACGGGTCAGGCATTGAGACCGGATTACTGGAATACGTCTGGTTAAAAATCTCTGCATTCAGGCATGATTTATCAGGTGGTATTCTTCCGGATACGGATCCGATAAGTGGAGATAATATTTTTGTCAACAAAAGTAAAATAAGAAGGCAGGGTGTCGAAGCTGAAGCTAAAACAATACCATTCTATAACACATCTTTTTTTGTAGGAGCTATGACCTTATCGGTCAAGGACCGTGAGACAGGAGAGTCCATACCGGATATGCCGAAACGCAGCGTGCATGCCGGAGTGCATTATGATGACAAAAAATCATTCAAAGCGATTATACAGGGAAGTTACATTGATTATAATTCTGAGGATTTGCATTTGGCCGAATACAACTCATTTGTGGTTGATGCCAACCTTATCAAGACCATCTACGCTGAAAAAAACAACAGGGTTGAGCTGTTTTTAACAGCACATAATATCTTCAACGGCTCGCAGTACTGGGACTATTTATATGTCAACCCGGCACGCTGGGTTGAAGGTGGGGTGAGATATAAGTTTTGATCTGGACAGATTGTTTTCAAAGCCTCTTTCAGAGGTCCTATTTTCATATAATAGTGGGAGGGATTATGGCCAAAAGTGTCAAAGTAGCGAGCAAGGGAACTAAAAAGACGGCAGCTCCGAAGGCAGTCTGTTGTCCCGGTGGTGTAGGAACTGCAAAAAGGTAAAAAGGCTACTGTTCTATTTGTGCTGAAACAGGACCAACAATTGTTTCACAATCAGAGGGAGGGTGGACTGGCCTCCCTCTGATTCATCAAATCAAATGATGTTATCCCGATACTGCAAAATATATCCCGATAGAAAAGATCCCGACTCGGTTGTCCTGTTGTCAACCAGGCAGGCGTCTATTGCTACTGTGCCCAGGGCACTCCTTGAGGACATTAAAAACAACACACTCAACGAAGACGACAGGACAACGCTGGCAGACCTCGGCCTGCTTGCCGAAAGCCATGAAGATGAAACGCTGGAGATGGCAGGTCTTTGGGATGAACTGAACTCGATGAATTACGTCTTCAAGTCCTACGTTGCTATGAACCTCGACTGCAACCTGGCCTGCAAATACTGCTTTGAAGGGCTGAGAAAGGGAAAGTTCTACATGAGTCGGGAGACGGCTGATGCCTTTGTCGGATTTGTTGAAAAAAAGGTCTCAGCGAACAAGACACTCAATGAAATACATATTGTTTATTACGGCGGAGAGCCCCTGCTCAGCACTGAGCTGATTTTGCATATGTCGGGCGGATTAAAGGCGCTTGCAAAGTCATTGGGCATAGAATACAGCGCTTCAATAATTACTAACGGGACCCTTCTTACGCAGAAGACGGCTGAAAAACTGAGAACTGTGGGAATCATGGACGCCAGTGTTACGCTTGACGGCCCGAAAAAAATCCACGATTCATACAGGCCGCTTAAATCGGGCAGGGGTAGCTTTGACAGGATTGTGAGAAATCTCAAAGAGGTTTGCGATATGCTTGACGTGCAGATAGGGGGTAATTACACGCAGGACAATTACAGGCAGTTCCCACTGCTGCTTGATTACCTGATAAAAGAGGGACTCGGCCCCGACAGGATTGCAGACGCAAGGTTTGACTTTGTAACGAACGAATCCGAGGGATATGGTCCCCCGGATTTTCATGATGGGACGTTCTCTATCAATGACCCCTGGCTGTTTGATGCGGTGCTCTATCTGCGTGGAGAGATTTCAAAAAGAGGGTACAAAAGGGTAAATCTTGCGCCATGGTCGTGCATGATGGAGTTAAGGGACAGAATGGTCGTCAATTATAATGGCGACATCTATAAATGTCCGAGCCTTATAGGAAGGGAAGAGTTCAAGGTCGGTAATATCTTATCTGGCGTTAAGGACTACAGCAAATCTCATAATCTCAATAACTGGAAAAATGAAAAATGCCTTGATTGCGTCTATCTGCCTCTCTGCTTCGGTGGTTGCCGCTATATGAAACTCGTCCGTGACGGCAACATGGAAGGGGTTGACTGCAAAAAGCCGTATCTTGATGCGGTGCTTGAAAAACTGGTTCTTCAGGACATCAAGTATGCTGCCCAGATGAAGATATGAACCCCTGCAACTATTGTCGCTATGTAAACCATTGTTGCAGTATATATATATATATATATATATATCATAACTCTCTGATAGTAAATCCTTTCCTGACTTTCCGTGTAACCACTCAAGCAACTTTATTTTACAACCAGCCAAAATCATGCACAACCTACTCCATTGTTTTTACTGGTATTTCATATGGCTTGATTTATGCATTATTAAATGAGGATAGTTGCGACTGAAATCAACTATGAAGACATTAAACTGTAAAGGACACAGAAAACTTTCTGCAAATCAGGAGAACTCCTTCTGGAATTGCTCCCTGGGGTCTATTCATTTTTCAGATTACTTCAGAAAGGGGCTTCTTCTTTTCCTGATTGCTATACCTCTTTTATGCCTGCTTTATGCCCCCAATGCCGAATCTGAATCAGCAGTTGCTCCTGAGTATGTAGTCAAGGCAGGATTTCTCTATAACCTCACTAAGTTCGTGCAATGGCCTGAAGGTACATTTCGTACTCCTGATGAAAGAATTAAAATATGCATTATTGGTGATGATCCATTTGGCAATGCACTTGATGCCATAGAAGGCAAGGTCTCGCAGCACAGAAAAGTGATTGTCAAAAGATACGAAGACTATGCATCAGCATCCGGTTGTCACATAGCATTTATATGTGATTCTGAGAAAGATAATATTGATGCTGTTTTGAACCGCTACAAAGGTAATCCTGTGCTTACTGTCTCAGACATGGAGGGTTTTGCAAGTAAAGGTGGAATAATCAGCTTATTCATGAAAGAAGGCAGGGTCAGGTTAAGGGTTAATATGGACGCTGCCAGACACTCCAACCTTACCATCAGCTCCTTTATTCTTGAGTTGGCTGAAATCGTCAAGACTGATAAAAATTAGGATTGGCTTTCAATCTCACCGGATTTAAGATAAAAAAACCTTCATCATGCTTATGGTGTCATGTTTTTCAAGAAAGATTAGAAATCTCCAGATGCCATTCTCAATATGCAGAAGAAACATTGACTGTTATGCAGTTCAATAAATTTGCGTGTTTCAGGAAGGACTTTTTACTCTCAAAAAAATACCAACAATGACTGAATTTTACTTGCCGTGATGGTGCAATTCTTCTCAATTCTGGGGATACCATACTTAATTCTCACTAATCCTATGATTGTTATTCAAAACGAAGAAGTCTTGGCGGGCGACTGAAATCATTAGTCTAATTTTTCGATGAATTCCTTTGCACCCTTGAGGGCGTCTTTTACCATAGTAACACGGTGAAGATTGCCCCTATAATACCCTGCGATGTGCAGTTCATCGTAAAGGTAATCAAACTTCCTGAGAAGCTTCCCATTATGCGGGGTGACATGCTTTTGTAAAGCCTTCCTGTACTCCTCAACCTTCCGGGGCAACTCTTTCTGATGCACTCCATGGCTTAACAGATGCTTGTCAATAGTTTTCAGTATGCCGAGGTATGCAGTGCCACAGGCGACTTTGACGTATTTATCATCCGTATAGTCGTTATCCTCTATCGGAGACCTGGCAAGCGTTTCCTTAGCGTTCTGTATATATCTCAGGGCTTCTTTAGACATGCAGTATTATCACAACAGGAGACACTTGCTGTTAAGGTTGGGTATAGGTTAAATACGTATGAGACAAAAATACGCAGAACAGACCGAGGCCCCCGCATTTGACTACACTTGTTATCCCTGTTATATTTCAATACTATAATATCAGGAGGCTATATGAAAGATGTCCTTGCAATAGTGCTGGCCGGAGGCAAGGGGGAGCGCCTGTCCCCGCTTACCATTTACAGGGCCAAGCCCGCTGTTCCTTTTGGCGGGAAATACCGTATCATCGACTTCACGCTCAGCAACTGCATCAACTCCAATATAAGGAAGATAGCCGTTTTCACTCAGTACAAGTCACTGTCCCTTGACAGACATCTGGCCCTCGGCTGGGAACACCTTTTTTCTCCTGAGCTTGGTGAAATCATCATAAACGTCCCCCCGCAGCAGCGGGTAAACGAGAGTTGGTACACCGGAACAGCGGACGCCGTATACCAGAACATTTATTTCATAGAGAAGGAAGCGCCGCCTTACCTGCTGGTCCTGTCCGGGGACCATGTCTACAAGATGGATTATACCCGGCTCTACAAGTATCACAAGGCCCACAGCGCGATGGCAACCGTTGCCGCCATAGAGGTGGACAAGAAGGAGGCCTCCGCCTTCGGGGTTATGCAGGTGGACGAAGACTGGCGCGTAATCGGCTTTCAGGAAAAGCCGAAAGACCCCAGGACTATTCCCGGCTCCAAAGACAGGTGTCTGGTCTCAATGGGAGTGTATCTATTTAACACCGGAACCGTTATCCAACAGTTGAAGATGGACGCTGCCCAGTCCTCGGCCCATGACTTCGGCAAGGACATAATACCAGGCATGCTTGAGTCCGGAAAGGTCTTTGCATACAACTTCAGTGATGAGAAAACCGGCCAAACCGAGTACTGGCGGGATGTCGGGACTATTGATGCTTACTGGGAGGCAAACATGGACATGGCCTCGGTGTCTCCTTCCCTGGACCTCTATGACCCGAAATGGCCTGTCAGGACAAGGACATATCAAAGCCCGCCGGCCAAGTTTGTATTTGCGCAGGAGTCTGCCGAAGGCAGGCTTGGTGTGGCCATGGACTCGGTCGTATGTGACGGCTGCATAATCAGCGGCGGCCGGGTCAAGAACTCTGTCCTGTCTCCTAACGTGAGGGTAAACAGTTGGGCTGAGGTCCAGGATTCCATACTGATGGAAAACGTAGAGATAGGCAGGCATGCAAAGATAAAGCGCGCCATCATAGACAAGGACGTTTACATACCAAACGGCACTGTCATAGGCTATGACCCTGAAGAAGACAAAAAAAGGTTTCATGTGAGTCCCGGCGGCATTGTGGTCATTCCCAAAATGGTCAAGACCTCGATGCAAAGCGGTGTTTGATGAGAGTGCGGCATGAGGTCCCGGGACCGGCTTGCCTCGACTATCGACCGATATGAAATTTCTCAGACTCGTTGAATACTTTGAGCGGCTTGAAAACACCTCCAAGCGCCTGGAGATGTACGATATCCTGGCTGAACTGTTCAAAGAAGCATCCGCCGCAGATATAGACAAGATCGTCTACCTGAGTCAGGGTCAACTCCTGCCGCCCTTTCTGGACCTGCAGATCGGGATGTCCGAAAAACTCCTTATCAGGGCTGTGTCCGAGGCCGCAAGCATTCCCACCAGACAAGTAGAACAGTCTTTTAAAGAAAGCGGCGACCTGGGACTGACAACGGCGGAACTGCTTTCAGATAGAAAGGGCTGCGACCTCACAACGCTTCAGGTCTATGAAGAGCTTACGGCTATAGCCGGGACCGGGGGCGCAAGGAGCGTGGACAAAAAGATCAGCCTGCTTTCCAATCTTCTGAAAGGCGTCTCTGCGAGGGAAGGCAAGTATATATCACGCTTTGTCATCGGAAGGCTGCGTCTCGGGATCGGGGACCCCACGGTCCTTGAATCTCTTGCACTGAGCGCGGGAGACAGGGAGATGAAGCCTGATCTCGAAAGGGCCTATAATGTCTGTTCCGACCTTGGTCATGTGGCCGCGACATTGAAGGATGAAGGCATGGAAGGTGTCGGCAGGATAAAGACCAGGGTCGGCTATCCGATACGGCCCGCCCTTTGCGAACGACTCCCGTCTTCGGAAGACATTATCAAAAAAATGGGGATAGCTGCTGTGGAGGCCAAATACGACGGCTTCAGGGTGCAGTGTCATAAGAGCGGCGACCGGGTGGACCTGTTTTCAAGGAACCTCGAAAAGACGACGCATATGTTTCCTGAGATCGTCTCGGCGCTTAAAAAAGACGTGCGTGCTGAAAAGGTGATCATTGAGGGAGAGGCCCTTGCGTACAGCGAGGAGACCGGCGAACTGCTTCCTTTTCAGGTAACCATCCAGAGAAAGAGGAAGCACGGCATAGAGACCCTGTCAAAGGAGCTTCCCCTGAAATTTTTCGCCTTCGACCTGCTGCACCTTGACGGAGAGGACTATACGGAAAGGCCTTTTTCAGAGAGGCGGGAGATGCTTGAGCGGATAATCCTTAAAAACGATGTGATTGAACCATCCCGCATGTTCATCACCGACGACCCCTTGATGATCAGCAGATATTTTGAGACCTTTTTAGAAAGCGGGCTGGAGGGTATTGTGGCGAAAAGGCTTGATACGCCTTATGCCGCCGGGTCAAGGAACTTCAACTGGATAAAGCTGAAAAGGAGTTATAAAGGCGCGCTTTCAGACACAATAGACGTATGCATTGTCGGATATTATCGGGGCAGGGGGGCAAGGGCGAAATTAGGAATTGGAGGTCTTCTCGGGGCGCTGTACGATCCGGCAGCCGACACCTTCAAGACCGTAAGCAAGATAGGCATCGGCTTTACAGAGGATGAGTTCAGGGAGTTGAAGAAGATACTGGACGAAATAGCCCTGAAGGGCAAGGACCGCCGCGTTGATTCGGTCATGGAGGCGGATGTGTGGGTGGAGCCCAAATATGTTATTACGGTCATGGCTGATGAGATAACCCGGTCCCCTTCGCACACTGCGGGCAGGGACAGTGAGGGCGTGGGATATGCCCTCAGATTTCCGAGGGCGACCGGTTTTATCAGAATTGACAAGAGTGCGGAAGACGCGAACACTGTTGCTGAAATAGTGGAGTTGTACAGCCAGCAGAAACAGGTGAGTATCGGGTAAAGGGATCGGCAGAGAAATATTCGAAACCGGAGCGAGGAGGGTTATTTATGGCACTCTTGCTTGTACAGCACGGGAAGAGTCTGTCAAAGGAGGTAGATCCGGAGCAGGGACTGTCCGAAGAGGGCAGGGCTGAGACCGGGAAGATGGCCTCCTCGGCCAGGAAGCACGGGGTCTGGATAGCCCGTATTGAGCAGAGCGGCAAGACGCGTGCGGCCCAGACAGCAGAGATATTCGCATCCGCATTGCAGCCCGCGGACGGCGTGCGGAAGGTTGACGGGTTGAGCCCGCTGGACAATAAGGTGGACGTTGTTTCCAAGGATTGGATGAAGCTGAAGGATAGACGTCCTGGAGCTTTCAACGGGCCGAAGCCGCTCACATACCATGTCTTGCCCAATTCAGTGATTGTTGGACGCTATTTCGCTGAATCATCTTTTTTAGGTTATTCTAAAACAGTCCTTGAGTGTGGTATAACAGAGAGGTGTTTGATAAATAAGGGATAGTTGAGAGGAATTGATACTTGCACGGCAATATGATTTCGTGTAAAATATGATTATCAAATATTTGGGAGGTTAATATGCCGAAGACAATAAACGCGACTGAAGCGGTTAGGGCTTTTTCAGATATCCTGAATTCCGTGAAGTACCGCCATGAGAGCTACACCATCATAAGGGGCGGAAAGCCTGCGGCCTCGCTTGTGCCGATAGATACTGCGCCGGTTAAAAGGACGTTAGGGGATTTGCAGAAACTGATTGAGGGCTTGCCCAAACTGGGTGACGACATTGACCGTTTTTTTAGCGACATCGAGGACGGGGTACGAAATCAACCCCATGTGCCGGAGAATGCGTCATGGGAGTGATATTCGACACAAGTGAGATAATTATCCTTGAGCGCGATAATCGCACTGTCGGGGAGATCATTCATGGCCGCGAGGATGAGCCCTTTGGGATAAGCGTCATTACCGTAGCGGAGCTTCTTCACGGTGTGGAGCGCGCTGACACTCAGGCGCGGAAGATCAAGCGGCAGACCTTTGTCGAGAAGGTCATAGAGTTCTTTCCAGTATTCCCTTTTGAGACAACTATCGCCAGGATTTATGCCCGCCTGTGGGCGTTGTTGGCTGCGCAAGGCATTGTCGTCGGTAGCCATGACCTGATGATAGCGGCAACCGCTCTTTCGATGGACTATACTATCATTACGGCAAATATGCGGGATTTCGGGAAGATAGAGGGATTGAAGGTTGAAAAGTTTGGGTGATACAAAAACGGACCTTGAGTGTGGTATAACAGAGAGGTGTTTGAAAAATAAGGGATAGTTGAGATTCTTAAAAAGTGAAAAAGTATCACTCGTTATAGGGAGCCGCAATCATGATGACACTTCGGCAATTCTCGAACAGACCTGAAACCGTCCCTGCTATAACATCCTGGTATCTGGCGGACTTGGGGGAGGCTCGCGGAAGGCAGGAGCTTTTCACTAAACAATCTCCTCAGAAGCTCAAGGTCCTCAAGGAACATGCTCTTATTGAAAGCGCTGTGTCATCGAACCGCATCGAGGGTGTGAATGTAGATCAGTCCCGCGTTCGCACCATTGTGCTCGGCAAGTCTCACTTGCGCGACCGGGATGAAGAAGAGGTGAGAGGGTATCGTAATGCCCTACAGATGATACATGAACGGGCCAGCAGGCTTACGATAACAGAGGACACAGTCCTGAAGCTGCACAAACTGGCGAAAGGCGACATTTGGGATGCGGGTCAATACAAAGAAAAGGACAGCGACATTATCGAGAAGCATCCTGACGGGTCGTCACGCGTAAGATTCAGGACTGTCTCACAGGAAAAGACCCCGGCGTTTATGGCTGAACTGATTGACCTTTGGAATCAGTGCCTGCGCGAACGATGGGTCCATCCCTTGGTTGCTATGGCAGCCTCCAATCTCGATTTTCTCTGTATTCATCCCTTTCGTGACGGAAACGGCAGGGTTTCAAGACTGCTTCTGCTGCTTCAATGTTATCACCTCGGCTATGATGCCGGCAGATACATCAGCATCGAACGGATCATTGAACAAAGCAAGGACCGTTATTATGAGACGCTTGAACAGAGTTCTGCCGGTTGGCACGAAGGCAAGCATGACCCGTGGCCGTATATCAACTATGCCTTGTTCACGCTGAAAACTGCTTACAAGGAATTTGAAGAGAGAGTCGGGCAGTTGCGCTCGCCCAAAGGAGCTAAGACGGAATTGATAACAGCTGCTATTGATTCCTTTTCAGGCGACTTCACATTATCCGACCTTGAGCGGGCCTACCCCGGTGTCAGCAGAGACATGATTCGCAGGGTGCTAAGGTTGCGGCAGGGGCTCAAAGAAGTTGAATGTCTCGGACGTGGGCCGGGTGCTTTATGGAGGAAAAGAGGTAATACCCCTAAAAGAGGGTAATAATAAAAATAACATGATCGGCATTATTTCTCCGTGTAGCTTTTTGAGTGATACAAAAACGGGCCCTGAGTGTGGTATAACAGAGAGGTGGTTGAAAAATAAGGGATAGTTGAGAGTGGTGAAGGGGATGTGGAATGAGTAAGGCTGTGGGATCGCGCCGGTCATTCGGAGACTTATAGGAGATGAACACTTTGTTTATTTATATCCAAAGAGGTATAATTTAAGCATGGGTCGGCAGGATATGAAGCCCTTATTCTGGGTGGCCTCATCCAAGAAAGACCTGATGAAAATGCCGGAACAGGTGATCGATCTTGTAGGTTACGCTTTGTATCTCGCTCGGAGCGGACTAAAGCATTCGCAAGCAAAGGCCCTCAAGGGGTTCGGTTCGGCCGGGGTGCTGGAGGTGGTGGAAGATGACGACGGGAATACCTATCGCGCAGTCTATACGGTTAAGTTCAATAACGGAGTTTATGTCTTGCACTGCTTTCAGAAGAAGTCCCATAAGGGGATTGAGACTCCTAAGCAAGACCTGGACGTGATAGAGGCGAGGCTGAAACTGGCACGTCTCCATTCTGAAGGAGAAGAACGATGAGCGAAATTGAAAAAGGCAGTACAAATGTTTATGCCGATCTATGCGTGGCCGATGCGGAGGAGATGCTGGTCAAGGCGCAACTTGCAGCCAAGATCGCCGAGATTATTAAACAACGGAAAATGACTCAGACACAGGCGTCCGAACTGCTCGGGATGCCTCAGCCCAAACTATCAAATATGCTGAACGGTCGCTTTCGCGGCATTTCCGAGGCCAAGATGCTGGAGTGTCTGACCAGGTTGGGCCGTGACGTGCAGATTGTGGTCAAGCCCGCATCCCGGTCTCGCAAGTCGGGACATGTATCGGTGCGCTTTGCCTGATTATATACATGCAGGCTTTTCAATAACTTCAATCGCCGGTTGCGAGTGATACAAAAACGGTCCTTGAGTGTGGTATAACAGAGACGTGTTTGAAAAATAAGGGGGAGTATAGAGGGGTTGAGGGGGGATATGTCACCGGAAACGCATTCGCAATTAGCAAATTTCATATGGGACATCTGCAACTTACTTCGCGGGCCTTATAAGCGTAATGAATACCGAAAAGTAATCTTGCCGCTTACGGTGCTTAGAAGATTTGATTGCCTTCTGGCGTCAACGAAAAAGGCGGTGATAGAGCAGTACAAGACCATTAAGACAAAACCGCAAACAGTGATCAACAGCCTGCTGCAAAAGACTACGGGCTATTCTTTTTGCAATCTTTCGAAACTTGATTTCCCCAAATTGCTGGATGATCCAAACCAGCTTGCGCAGAACCTTAACGGCTATATCAATGCCTTTTCGCCGAATGTGCGGAACATTATGGAGCGGTTCGCCTTTGATCAGCAAATTGCAAAAATGGCTGAGAAGAACATCCTTTACGAAGTCATCAAGGCATTTTGCGACCCCAGAATTGACCTCTCGGATAAACGCGTGGATAACATGCAGATGGGTTATGTATTCGAAGAATTGATTAGGATTGGCGCGGAACAGGCGAACGAGGAGGCTGGAGAACATTTCACCCCGCGCGAGGTTATCAAACTTATGGTGAACCTGCTGCTATCTCCAGAGAAGGACCTGAGACGGAGCCATGTAGTGAAGACCATTTATGACCCTGCCTGCGGTACAGGCGGTATGCTCTCCGTCTCGGAGCAATACATCCGCAACCTCAACACAAAGGCAAACCCCATTCTCTACGGCCAGGACTGGAACGATGAGGCATGGGCGGTCTGTAAGTCCGACATGCTTATAAAAGGAGAAGAGGCTGACAACATCAAGCAGGGCGATACCTTTGCCCAGGATGCATATGACAGAAAGGATGACGGAACCAAGTGGACTTTCGATTATATGCTGGCCAATCCTCCCTTCGGCGTCACCTGGAAGCAGCAGGAAACATACATTACGAAGGAGCGAGACACCCTTGGGTATGATGGTCGCTTCGGAGCTGGGACGCCGCGCGTCAACGACGGTGCGCTCTTGTTCCTGCAACATATGATCGCTAAAATGCGAGCATCGAAAGAAGGAGGAAGCCGCATAGGCATAGTATTCAACGGCTCCCCTCTATTCACCGGTGACGCAGGCAGCGGGGAGAGCAACATCAGGCAGTGGATTATTGAAAACGACTGGCTGGAATCGGTTATTGCATTGCCGGAACAGCTTTTTTACAACACCGGCATTTCCACCTATATATGGGTGCTCACCAACCGCAAGGAGCAGGCACGCAAGGGGAAAATCCAGCTTATCGATGCCCGGAATTATTGGACCCCCATGAAAAAGAGCCTTGGCAATAAACGTAGGAAGATCGGTGATGATGAAGGTGAACCAGACCAGATTGGCGCTATCACCCGAATCCATGGAGATCGCCGGCACAATGATACACGGGAATTTAAGACTAACGGCACATCCAAGACGCTGATCGTAAATAAAATATTCGACAATGAAGATTTCGGCTTCCACAAGATTACGGTCGAACGGCCGCTGAGACTCAACTTCCAGGCAAGCGACGAGCGCATTGCACACCTGGAGGAACAGACTGCATTTAAGAACCTTGCGACAAGCAACAAGAAGAATGAAAAGATCCGCCAAGCGGAGATTGAAGAAGGCAAAAAACGGCAGGAAATTATCCGTGAGTTATTGCATTTACTCGGTGAGACTACGAAGGAGAAACTTTGCAAGGATCGTAAGGAGTTCTTTACTGTTATCAAGAAATTGGACCGGGAACGTGGAGTGCGCCTTTCTTCGGCGGAGCTTAATGCCGTGCTCGCAGCCCTTGGTGAACGTGACGAAACCGCCGCGATCTGTTGCGATAAAGACGGAAAGCCTGAGCCTGATGCCGAGGTGCGCGATACCGAAAGCATTCCGTTGAAGGAGAACATTGAGGACTATTTCAGGCGTGAAGTGTTGCCCCACGTTCCTGATGCATGGATCGATCACAGTAAAACCAAGGTTGGGTACGAAATTCCCCTCAACCGCCATTTCTACCAATATGAGCCTCCGCGCCCACTGGAGAAGATCGAGGCCGACATCAAGACACTCGAAGGCGAAATACTTGCATTACTCAAAGAGATTACAACATGAAATACCCGCCGTATCCCGCATACAAGCATTCCAATACCGAATGGATCGGGAAAGTTCCAAAAGATTGGGCCGTGAAGCGGTTGAAATATTGCACCAGCATTAATGATGAAGCGTTGCCCGAAACCACTGATCCCAACTTTGAGTTCAATTATGTAGATATCAGTAGCGTAAGTGCAACTGATGGAATCGTGGCCCAGGAAAAATTATCTTTTGAAAATGCACCTTCTCGTGCAAGGAGGATCGTGCGGGATGGAGACACCATCATTTCAACTGTGAGAACTTATTTGCGCGCTATCTCACCAATCAGAAATCTGCAAGGCGATATAATTGTCTCAACTGGTTTTGCGGTAGTGAGACCACGCACTGTGCATTCAGGATTCCTGTCCTATGCACTTCGTGAGTCTACATTTGTGGAATCGATTGTCGCGCGGTCAGTGGGCGTTAGCTATCCGGCCGTGAATGCCCCGGATGTGGCAACAATACCAATACTGTTACCTCCTACGCCTGAACAGCGTACTATAGCCGATTTTCTTGATGTTCAAACTAAAAAGATCAACACGCTTATTGCCAAGAAACGGGCCTTTATCGAAAAACTGAAAGAAAAGCGCACAGCGTTAATCTCGCACACGGTCACGCGCGGCTTGCCGCCCGCCGCTGCCAAAGCGGCCGGACTTAACCACAAGCCTAAACTTAAGCCCTCCGGCATCGAATGGCTCGGCGATGTGCCGGTACATTGGGCGGTGAGGCCATTAAAAATAATAGTCTCCGAGCCTATTACGGATGGTCCGCATGAGACGCCTGAAATACTAGACGATGGCATCCCCTTTGTTTCTGCAGAATCTGTGCGGAATAATCGGATCGACTTTACAAGGAAGAGAGGGTTTATTTCCCGTGAAGACCATCGGAAGTACTCCCTTAAATATAGTCCGAAAAGAGATGATATCTATATGATAAAGTCAGGTGCCACAACTGGCAATCTGGCCATTGTTGATACAGATGACGAATTTAATATTTGGTCGCCTCTGGCTGCCATAAGAACTAACAAAAAGATAGCATCTCCCAGATATGTATTGCATGCAATGAACGCAAAAGAGTTTCAAACATCTGTACAATTGTTCTGGAGTTATGGTACGCAGCAGAATATAGGTATGAATGTTATAGAAAACCTTGTTATCCCCTTACCACCGCTTATCGAACAGGATGCAATAGCCAACTATCTTGATCGAGAAACATCCAAAATCGACCGCATGATTAAAAAAGTCGAGGCTGTTATAGAAAAACTCCAGGAATACCGCACTGCCTTGATCACGGCTGCTGTGACAGGGAAAATTGACGTGCGAAAGGTAGCGGCAAAAAAGTAAAACAGGGGTGGTATGAAACCTGTCATGGGTGATAGGATATAGATATCATGAGTCATGTAACTGTCAGACCAGAGGTGATTCGCTGGGCGCAGGAGCGTTCCGGTGTAACTTACGAAGAATTGCAGAAACGCTTCCCGAAGTTCGGTTTATGGGAGAGCGGCAAGGCAATGCCCACGCTTCGCCAATTGACGGATCTGGCAAAAAAAACGCTCACTCCCTTAGGCTACTTTTTCCTGCCGGCGCCTCCGGAGGATAAGCTGCCGATCCCGGATTTTAGGACCGTTGACAACGAACCAGTCAAACGACCTAGCCCGAATCTTCTTGAAACCGTTCAGACGATGCAACGACGTCAAGGGTGGATGCGTGACTACCTGATCGAACAAGGAGAACCTCCGCTTACGTTTGTCGGCTCGGTGCGCCTTACCGACGAGGTAAATGCAACTGCCGTAAGGATGCGCGAACTCCTCGGCGTATCCGATGATTGGGCGCAACACCACACAACATGGACGGCGGCGTTGAGCGCACTTTGCCGTGCTGTTGATAAGGCCGGGGTAATCGTGGCTATCAATAGCGTGGTTGGAAACAACAGCCACCGAAAGCTTGAGACGAACGAATTCAGAGGTTTTGTGCTGTCTGACGAATATGCGCCGTTAGTTTTCATTAACGGAGCCGATGCAAAGGCAGGCCAGATGTTCACGTTGGCGCATGAAGTGGCCCATCTCTTCATCGGCAAGGGTGGCGTCTTTAATTTCAGGGATTTCCTGCCGGTGGATAATGCCGTTGAACAATTCTGCAATCGTGTTGCGGCTGAGTTCCTGGTCCCTGAACGTGAATTAAGTTCTTTTTGGGCTGAAGCCAAAGGAGCGACAGAGCCGTTTCAAGTCCTTGCCCGCAGGTTCAAGGTCAGTCCGATAGTTGCTGCAAGACGCGCATTAGACCTTAATCTTATCGGCAAGACGGCTTTCTTCGATTTTTATCGAGAGTATCAGGAAGACGAACGGCGACAAAGGTCCACCAAAGCCGGCAGCGGCGACTTTTACGCTACCCAGAATTTCCGCATCGGCAGGCGGTTTGCCGCCGCAGTCGTCCGGGCATCCAAGGAAGGGCGTCTTCTATATAGCGAGGCTTATCATCTGACCGGTCTTTATGGCAAGACGTTTGATAGATACGCTGAAAAATTTGGTGCTCGGTTCAATTTATGAGTGAACCCCGGAAATATGCGCTTGATTCCAGCATATTTGTTGAGGCAAAACGCAGATACTATGCATTCGATCTCTGCCCCGGTTTTTGGGACACTCTTCTGTGGCATCAGGAAAGGGACCGTCTTTCAAGTATCGACCGGATAAAGGAAGAACTGGATCGCGGCGGTGATGACCTTACGGTTTGGATCAACGACGTCATGCCTGAGACGTGCTTCGTCTCGACTGATGACTCAAATGTTATTAGATGGTTTGGAGAAATGGTTGCCTGGGTACAGACCCAGTCGCAATTTCTCCCGGAGGCGAAAGCTGAATTTGCAGCCGGGGTTGACGGCTGGTTGATTGCATACGCAAAAACAAACGGCTTGGTTTTAGTCACTCATGAGGTCCTTAAGCCGGATATAAGAAGGAAAGTTCCGATACCCAATGTCTGCGCCGAATTTGATGTCGCATGCGTTGACACTTTTGATATGCTCAGGGATTTTGAGACGCAATTTACCTGGCGGCCCTCGGCATGAGCCAAACTACCGAAAAAGCCTTTGAAACCTATGTCGAAAAAATTCTACTAACAAAATCCGGCTGGAAGGCTGGTGATATAACAGAGTGGGACAAGGACCGGGCACTGTTTCCTAAGCAAGTCACTGAATTTCTGCAGGAGACACAACCCAAGCTGTGGGGACAGGTACTCAAGCTTCATGGTTCGGAACTTGAACCAATGCTTGTTACAGCACTGGTAAAAGAGCTGGACTTAAAGGGTATCCTTCACATTCTTCGCCACGGCTTCAAGTTCTACGGCAAGACTTTCCGGCTCGCCTACTTCAAACCCGCCCACGGGTTGAACTACGATATAGTTGACCTGTTCCGCAAGAATCGTCTGTCAGTGACGCGGCAGGTCCCATGTCACCCCCACAACAATGACACCATAGATTTAGTGTTTGCAGTTAATGGACTGCCGGTGGCAACGTGTGAATTGAAGAACCCCGGCACTGGGCAGAACTGGCGGCATGCTGTCAAACAATACAGGGAAGACCGGGATTTCCGCACTCCTCTTTTTCAGTTCAAGGCCCGCGCCCTTGTGCATTTTGCCGCTGACCCGGACGAAGTGCATATGACGACCCGCCTGAGGGGAATTAAGACTCATTTTTTGCCCTTCAACCGGGGCAGCCATCCAGGTGAAGTAAAGTGTGGGGCAGGTAATCCGCAACACCCTTCAGGACATCGAACCGGATATTTCTGGGAAGATGTTCTTCAATTCGATAGTATTCTCGATATTATAGGTCATTTCATGTTTGTCGAACGGAAAGACGAAAAGGTAGATGACGGACAGGGAGGGGCTCGACGCATTACAAGGGAGTCGATGATCTTTCCCCGTTATCATCAGCTTGATGCGGTGCGTCAACTGGTAGAAATGAGCCGTGTTGAAGGCACTGGCCGTAATTATCTCATCCAGCATTCCGCAGGCAGCGGCAAGACCAACAGTATCTCCTGGCTCTCTCATCGGTTAGCCAGCCTTCATGATATGACTGATCGGAAAGTATTTGACTGCGTAATCGTTATCACCGACCGACGGGTACTCGACAGGCAACTACAGGATGCCATCTACCAGATTGAGCATGCTCAGGGTGTGGTTAAGGCAATTGATCAGGATTCCAGACAGCTTGCCGCTGCGCTTGTGGACGGCACGAAGATCGTTATCACCACGCTACAGAAATTTCCATTTGTATTGCGGGGACTGCTTCATATCGCAGGCGCTGAGACTGCGGACCAGGCAAAAGAGGAAGAGAGAAAACAGGCCAAGGAGTGGGAAGCTCAGATTGCATCGCGGAAGTATGCGGTGATTGTGGATGAGGCCCATTCGAGCCAGACAGGGGAGACTGCCCGCGAACTAAAGGCTATCTTGGGCGCTTCGGATGAGGCCGAGGATGATGAAACGCCGCTTGACTGGGAGGACCGCCTCAACCAGGTGATGCTCTCTCGCGGAAGACAGTCAAATCTGAGCTTTTATGCTTTTACGGCTACTCCTAAAGGAAAAACTCTGGAGTTATTCGGCCGTCCTGGCCCGTCAGGCAAGCCGGACGCATACCACACCTACAGCATGAGACAAGCCATTGAGGAAGGATTTATTCTTGATGTGTTGCAGAACTATACCACTTATGCAACGTATTTTCGCCTTGTAAATGAAGCTGAAGACGACCCTGAACTACCGAAGAAGAAGGCGACTCGCGTGCTCGCCAAGTTCATGAGCCTGCATCCTTACAATATAGAGCAAAAAACGGAAATTATGGTCGAGCATTTTCGTGAGAATGTAAAGAATCGGGTCCACGGCAAGGCGAAAGCAATGGTGGTCACGTCATCCCGTCTGCATGCCGTTCGTTATATGATCGCATTTAGGAGATATATCGAGGAGAACGGGTACACCGATATCCGCCCTCTTGTGGCGTTTAGCGGAACCGTCAGAGATCCGAAAACAGGTTTGGAATATACCGAGCCGGGGATGAATGTTGACATTGTAACCGGTAAGCCGATTAACGAGGCGGCACTTCCTGAGCGCTTTGATACGCCGGACTACCAGGTCTTATTGGTGGCCGACAAATATCAGACAGGCTATGATCAACCACTCCTCCATACCATGTATGTGGACAAGAGGCTTGACGGTGTTCAGGCTGTCCAGACACTCTCCAGGTTGAACCGTACTGCGCCGGGCAAGGATGCGCCCTTTGTCCTCGACTTCAGAAATAACGCCGAAGATATATACGCGGCTTTCAAACCATACTATGACGCTACGAGTCTCCAGGAAACGTCTGACCCGCAGAAACTTGAAATCATGAAACATGAACTGGATCAGGCGCAGGTCTACCACTGGAGCGAGGTGGAGGCATTTGCAAGGGTCTTTTACAAATCTCCAGAGGCCCAGAATCCCTCTGACCACGCACACATGCAGCGCCACTTGCAGCCCGCAGCGGATCGATTCAAGGCCATTAAGGAAGAGGATAAACGCAATGATTTTCGTGACAAGCTCAGCGGCTATGTAAATGTGTATGCTTTCCTGAGTCAGATTATTCCCTATGCCGACCCAGAACTTGAAATGCTCTACAGTTATGGCAAGTTTCTGCTGCCTCACCTTCCTTCTGGACGAGATAAGGACGTTGTGAAGATCAGCGATGAGGTGGGACTGCATTACTATAGGCTTGAGCGTGTATTCTCAGGTGCGATAGCATTGGAAGAGGGTGCGTCTTATGGTGTGAAAAGCCCAACTGATGTTGGCACCGGCAAGGCAAAAGACGAGAAAGCGCCGTTGTCTGAGATAATAAGGGCTCTTAATGAGCGGTTCGGTACTGATTTTACCGAGGAAGACCGCTTGTTTTTTGAGCAGATTAAGGAAAAGGCAGTGAATCACCCGCAAATTATCAGCACGGCCATTGCAAACCCACTCGATAAGTTCCAACTTGGTGTTCGAAAAATGATCGAGGAACTAATGATCATGCGCATGGCTGAAAACGACAAGATTGTTACGCGCTACATGGATGACAAGGATTTTCAGAATACGGCATTCAATATCCTCACGGAGAAAATATTCGAATCGATTCATGAGGCTAAACATAGCGGGTAAGATGAATTTAGGGCAGGGCGAACGCACTATGCATAAAATCGAAACTAATCAGACAAAAAAGCAATTATGAATCAAAAAAAACAGCATGGGAAACGTCATTCCCGCAGTTTGTAAGCGGGAATCCAGCTCTTTTGCTCCTGGATGCCCGATAAAAACCTTCGGGCATGACGGAAAATGGATGCTTATGGCACATAGTGCGTTCGCCCTGGAATTTAGGGGCTTTAGTTTGGTTTTGTAAGAGGCATAAAGGTATTCTGAGGGATAGTTCGGCGCTGGTGTAGTATAAGATTCGGAAAACGAATAGGAATAAGCTATGAAATCAAAGAAAGGTCAACTTGTCTGCCAACACCTTGAGAACATCTCCCGTGATGCTCTGGAAAAACATCAGGAGACCATAAAAGATTACGTTTGAAAATACCAGCAACCCCCCGGTGAATGGGTGTTGCTGGATGAGATAAATAGAAAGAGGGGCACATCCCAATAAGTCGGCAACAAACGTGCAAACCGGCTCTGAGCTTGGGGTTTCCAGCTATCCGGCCGGTCCGGTCATTGCTTAAGCTCAACCAGCACGTTGTCTATCAGCCTTGTCCCTCCCAGCTTAACGGCAATCGCCAAAAGGTTGTCATCACCAAACTCCGCCAAATCCTCAAGCGAGGCCGCGTCATATACGCCCGCGTATTGTATCTCCGTAATAAGCGGCTCGCTGCGAAGCATCGCGGTCATTTCATTTCTGACCGTTTCAGGCGATGCTCCATTGGATTTTATCATCTCGGAGGCGGCCATAAGAGTCCTGTATATAACTGCCGCCGCATTTCTTTCATCCGGGCTCAAATACTCGTTGCGCGAACTCATGGCCAGTCCGTCACTTTCCCGCACAGTCGGACAGACAACGGCCTCCACCCCGAGGTTCAGGTCCATGATCATCCTTTTTATAACCACTGTCTGCTGAAAGTCTTTCTGTCCGAAATAGGACCGTGTGGGAGCGACCATGTTGAAAAGTTTGCATACAACGGTTGATACGCCGGTAAAGTGGCCCGGCCTGAAAAGGCCGCAAAGCCTTGATGACAGAGGTTCTACGGAGATATGCGTGGAAAAACCATCTGGATACACACTCGTTGCGTCGGGCATGAAAAGTATGTCCACCCCGGCCTCGCGAAGCTTGTCCATGTCACCGTCAACGTCCCTCGGATATTTTTCAAAGTCCTCTTCCCGGCCGAACTGGATGGGGTTTACAAAGATGCTCACAACGGCAATATCGTTTTCATCCCTCGCCCTTTTCACAAGGCTTAAATGACCGGCGTGAAGCGCGCCCATAGTCGGCACGAGTCCGACAGATCGGCCCTGTCTGTTGCTGCCGACAGAGGTCTCCCGCATGATACGAGGTATTCTTATTGCTTCCATGATTCAACGCCTCAGCTTTCCTGCCTTCAGCCTCAGGGCATTCAGCTTTATGAAACCCTCGGCGTCCTTCTGGTTGTAAATCTTCTCGGCCTCAAAGGTAGCCAGCTCAGCGTTATACAATGAGTCAGGCGATTTCCTGCCGACCACTGAGCAGTTGCCCTTGTAAAGCTTCAGGCGCACTGTCCCGTTTACATTATTCTGAATAGAATCTATGGCGGTTTGGAGCATTTCCCTTTCGGGCGAAAACCAGAAACCGTAATAGACCATCTCCGCGTATCTGGGTATCAGAGAGTCTCTTATATGAAGGACCTCCCTGTCCAATGTCAGGGATTCAACGGCCCTGTGGGCTGTGTGAAGCACCGTGCCTGCCGGGGTCTCGTAAACCCCTCTTGACTTCATGCCCACGAACCGGTTTTCCACTATATCCACCCTGCCGATGCCGTTTTCGCCGGCAAGTTTATTGAGTTTCTCAAAAAGCTCGACAGGACCTAATTCCTCACCGTTGATGCCAATAGGGTTGCCCTCCCTGTAATCGATTTCAATATAAACAGGTTTGTCCGGCGCCTTTTCAGCGGGAACCATTGTTGTGTACATGTCGTGGGGCGGTTCGGCCCAGGGGTCTTCAAGTATGCCGCCCTCATAACTGATGTGAAAGATATTTCTGTCGGTGCTGTATGGTTTTTCCCTTGTTGCGGCCACTGCAATGCCGTGTTTTTCCGAGTATTCAATCAGGGATTGCCTTGAGTCAAACGGCCATTCCCTCCACGGGGCTATGACCTTTATGTCTGGCTTCAGGGCATAATATGTCAGTTCAAATCTCACCTGGTCATTGCCTTTACCTGTGGCGCCGTGGGAAACTGCATCGGCGTTTTCACGGACCGCGAGCTCTATCTGTTTTTTTGCTATGAGCGGTCTGGCTATGGAGGTCCCGAGCAGATAAGTGCCTTCATAAATCGCATTGGCCCTGAGCATGGGGAATATGTAATCGCGCACGAACTCCAGCCTGAGGTCCTCAACAAAAGACTTTACAGCCCCCGTACTCAGCGCCTTGTCGTTCACACCGGTCAGGTCATCGCCCTGTCCAAGGTCTGCGCAAAAGGCGATGACCTCGGCCCTGTAGGTCTCGAGCAGCCATTTTATTGCGACCGATGTGTCCAAGCCTCCCGAATATGCCAGTACTATTTTTTTGACCATGTAGTCCTCCGCGAATATTGGAAATATAACATAGAGTCTGCTTATAAACTCCAGTCTCCAGAAGGTCATTGCCAAAGGTATTAATCGGGAATGACAACTATAAACTTCTTCAAGAGACTCAACAGAGTGATAAAACATATCATAAACCTGAAGGTGTTGTGAAGTGAATGTCTGAAAATCCTGTCATAAGAACAGATGGATTTCTGATTGGATGACTGATAACGCATTGAAACCGCCTTGTTATTCAGGGTAAAAATTTATCTTGACATTTACTGTATATTGTCATACGCTTATACATAAATTACAACTTCTTATAGGAGGAGAGTATGCAACAAGATAGCCTCTTGGACGGGTTGATTCAAAGGGGGATATCACGAAGGGACTTTATGAAGTTCTGCACTGCCACGGCGGCAACGCTGGGCCTTCAGTCCACCTTCGTCCCACGGATTGCTGAGGCGCTGGAAACCAAACAGAAACCCTACGTGGTCTGGCTGGAGTTTCAGGACTGTGCCGGTAACACCGAGGCCTTGTTGAGGGCTAACAGTCCGACGGTAAAGGAGATTGTGCTGGATATACTGGCTGTGGAGTACCATGAGACCATCATGGCCGCAGCCGGACATCAGGCGGAGAAGTCCCTTGCCGATGTCGTAAAGAACCAAAAAGGGAAATATATCGCGATAGTTGAGGGCGCAATTCCCATGAATGAAGGGGGCGTGTATTGCTGTATCGGAGGCAAGTCGGCCCTTGACATTGCAAAGGAAGTATGCGGAAACGCCCTGGCAACCATTGCGGTGGGCACATGCGCCACATACGGCGGATTGCCTGCTGCCAAACCTAATCCTACGGGCGCTGTCGGCGTTTCGGCTGCTTTGCCCGGCCTGAAGGTTGTCAACCTGCCGGGTTGTCCGGTGAACGTTGAAAACATAACTGCAACGGTTGTCTATTTCCTGACCTTCGGGGCGCTGCCTGCCCTGGACGATAAGGGCCGTCCGCTATTTGCATACGGCAAGAGGATTCATGACAACTGCGAGAGAAGGGCCCACTTCGATGCCGGCCAGTTTGTCAGGCAGTGGGGTGACTCAGGCCACAGACTTGGATGGTGTCTTTACGAGATGGGTTGCAAGGGACCACAAACATATAAGAACTGCCCCAGGATCAAATACAATGAAGGTACCAACTGGCCGGTGGGCGCGGGCCACGGCTGCATAGGCTGCGCTGAACCGGCTTTCTGGGATTCCATGGGGTCGCTGTACTCAAGGCTGCCCAATGTGCCGGGCGCGGGTTATCAGGCCACTGCGGATAAGGTCGGGACCACGCTTGTCGCGGCAGCGGCTGCGGGCGCGGCTGTTCATGCCGCAATTAGGCTGGGCAAAGGCGCATCCAAGAAGGACGAAAAATCCGAATAATCTTTTTCAGGAGGATAAATTATGGCCAAGATAGTGATTGACCCCATTTCCCGCATAGAGGGCCACCTGAGGATAGAGGCAAAGGTGGAGGGGGGCAAGGTTGTTGACGCATGGTCTTCCAGTACGATGTTCCGGGGCATTGAGGTCATCTTGAAGGGCCGCGACCCCAGGGATGCCTGGGCATTTACGCAAAGGGCCTGTGGTGTTTGCACTACGGTGCATGCCATCACCTCGATACGCTCGGTGGAGGACGCCCTCAAGATAACAATCCCAGAAAACGCCAGGATTATCAGAAATATCATCATGGCGATCCAGTATGTGCAGGACCATGTGATCCATTTTTACCACCTGCACGCCCTTGACTGGGTGGATATAGTGAGCGCCCTTAAGGCCGACCATGCAAAGACCGCGAGTCTGGCCCAGTCAATATCCGACTGGCACAACTCTTCCCCTGCATATTTCAAAGGAGTTCAGGACAAACTCAAGGCCTTTGTGGCCGGCGGCCAGTTAGGGCCGTTTTCCAATGCCTATTGGGGGCACTCGGCTTACAAACTCCCGCCTGAGGCCAACCTGATGGCGGTGGCGCATTACCTTGAGGCCCTGGACTGGCAGAAGGACGTAATAAAGATACATGGTATCCTCGGCGCCAAGAACCCGCACCTTCAGACCTTCCTTGTCGGTGGAATGGCTGTGCCGGTGGACCAGGACAGCCAGAACGCCCTGAATGCGGGTTCCATAGCAATGATGAAGGAACTGGCTACAAAGGCGAAACAATTCGTCGAAAAGGTGTATATCCCCGACCTTCTTGCTGTGGCCTCTTTTTATAAGGATTGGGCCCAGTATGGCGGCGGTGTGGGCAATTACCTTGTTTACGGCGACTTCCCTCTTGACGGTTCGGGCAAGGCTGAAAAGTTATGGTTGCCCCGCGGCATAATACTCAATAAGGACCTGTCCAAGGCGCTTCCGGTGGACCAGACCAAGATTGCGGAATATGTAACGCATTCATGGTATGAATATCCCGAAGGAAACGACAAGGGGAAACACCCGTGGGACGGGCAGACAAATTACAAGTATTCCGGCCCCAAGCCTCCTTACGATTTTCTTAACACCGACGCCAAGTATAGTTGGCTCAAATCCCCGCGTTATGAAGGAAAGTCCATGGAAGTCGGCCCGCTGTCAAGGATGCTCGTGGCCTATGTTTCGGGCCACAAGAGGATCAAGGAGGTGACCGACAGCGTGCTGAAGACCCTTGGAGTCGGACCTGCGGCGCTTTTCTCTACCCTGGGCCGCACGGCAGCCAGGGGGATAGAGACACTGGTTACAGCTGAGATGCTGCCTGTCTGGATAGACGAACTGGCCGCCAATATGAAAAAAGGCGACAAGAAGATACATGCAGGTGAGAAGTGGGAGCCTTCCACGTGGCCCAAGGAGGCCCAGGGCTATGGCTGGCATGAGGCCCCAAGGGGCGCGCTCGGGCACTGGATAAAGATCAAGGACGGCAAGATCGACAATTACCAGATGATAGTCCCCAGCACATGGAACGGCTCTCCGATGGACGACAAGGGACAAAAAGGGCCCTGGGAGACGGCCCTGATCGGCACTCCGGTGGCCAACCCTGAACAGCCGCTTGAGATATTGAGGACTATCCATTCCTTTGATCCGTGCATGGCCTGCGCTGTTCACCTCGTGGATGCGGAAGGCAAGGAACTGTTTAAGGTAAAGGTAATATAGGAGGCCGTTATGACCAAGAAAGTATACGTATGGGAAATCCCGGTGAGGGCTACCCACTGGGTCAACGTGCTCAGCATCGCGGCGCTTTCCATAACGGGCCTGTATATAGCCAACCCGTATATGCAGGCCTCTTCGGAAAACAGCTTCATCATGGCGAGCATGCGGTTTATCCATTTTCTGGGCTCATACATATTCATCGCAAGCATTCTTGTCAGGATGTACTGGTGGTTTGCGGGCAACAAGTACGCCAGGCTGAACCAGTTCCTTCCGGTCACAGGGGAGCGCTGCCGGAACCTGGCCGGCACTGCCCAGTTTTACTGTTTTTTGAAGGACGACATGCCGGAATATGCAGGGCATACCGGCCTGGCCGGAATCACATACGTGGTGCTTTTCATTATATTTCTGCTTGAGATATTCACCGGGTTTGCGCTTTACTCCCAAAGCCATGCGGGAGGCGGCTTATGGAGCATAGGCACATGGCTGTTGTCATTTTACAGCGCCATGGGACTCAGGCTTGTGCACCACCTGCTCATGTGGTTTATTTTCGCCTTCGTAATCTTCCACGTTTATATCTCGACGCATAACCATCTGATCGAGAAAAACGGGCTCATAATGTCGATATTTACCGGCTACAAGACGGTCAGGGAAGATTAGGGATTTGTGAAGGCTGCGCTTATAGGTCTGGGCAACATTTTATTGAGGGATGAGGGGATCGGAGTCCATGTAGTGAACGCCGTAAAGGAACGGTATGACTGTTCCGAAGAGGTGGACATCCTTGACGGCGGCACCATGGGCCTCGATCTCCTTCCTCATTTTGAGGGCAGGGAAAAGATACTGCTTGTTGACGCCGTGGATTTCGGAAAAGAACCGGGGTATGTCGGGGTGCTGGAAGACGACGACATACCCTCGGCCTTGAGCACCAAATTTTCAGTGCATCATATCGGTCTGTCCGACATTATCTTTGTCCTGAAGCTGATGGGTAAATCCCCCGGCAAGATGTGTCTTATCGGAATCCAGCCGGAGTCAATGGAGGTCGGCCTTGAGATGACCGACGCAGTGGGGGGCAAACTGGACTTTCTCGTGGATATGTGCCGCAATAAATTTCAGGAGTGGAACATATCATGTGTTTAGCAATACCTTCAAGGATCATCTCGATTGACAATTACCTTGCCACGGTGGATGTGTCGGGCGCCAGGCGGGAGGTCAGTATGCTCCTGATGCCTGAAGAGGCGCACGTTGGAGATTACGTCCTTGTGCATGCCGGCTTTGCCATTCAAAGGATAGATGAAGAGGCGGCCATGGAGTCACTAAAACTTCTGAGGGAATACGCCGAGGCGCTTGAGCAGGAGGATGCTTACGGCAGCGAGACCTTCTGCAGTTCAGACATGCAGTAACGGAGGGCTGAAGTAGTCCTTCAGCGCCGTGTGGTCAGGGCCGATATCGAATCTCTGAACTCGGCGGCGATCAGATCAATATTGCCGAGGGAAATGTGCTCCATGTGCGGCAGCGGTCCGATTACAGGCGCCCCGCACAATTCACTTAACACGGCCGGGTTGGTCCTTTCCGAAACAGTATCACCAGGTCTGTCATGGTTGTTCAATACAATGCCTGCGATTTTGAGCCCTTCGCCCAAGGCGTGATGCACCGTAAGCAGCGTGTGATTAACAGTGCCCAGGGAAGGGCGTGCTGCTATGATAACCTGCAGGTTAAGCGCTTTTATCAGGTCCGAGACGAAATAAGGAACTGACTTGTCCATAAATTGCCTTCTTGTTACAGGGACCATCAGACCCCCGATACCTTCAATTACCATGAATCCATATTTTCGGGAAAGCGTCTTATAGGCATTCAATATACGGTCAAGGTCCACCTTCCTGTTTTCCAGTTTTTCCGCTACCATCGGCGCTACCGGATTAACATATCTAACCGGTGAGATGAGATCTATCGGATCATCAATTTCAGCAGCCTCGCGCAAAAACAGCGCATCAGCCGGTATAAGTCCGCCATCTCTTTGAATACAGCCGGTTTCAACAGGCTTCATCACGCCTGCCTTAATGCCGCTCATGGACAGCGCCCTGATGATGACGGCGGAAACAACGGTTTTACCAACGCCGGTATCAGTGCCGGTTATAAAAAAACCTTCGGCTCCTCCAGTCATTGTTTCAGTACCTCCGGTATGTTCATCTTATATTTCATCTGCGTTCTATATTATTCTGCTGTCGAGGCTGAATATCTGGCCCGTGATATTACTGGTGCCTGACAGGTACAGGACAAAATCGGAGACCTCCTCCGGGTCGGAGAGCGTCTTAAGCAGGCTTTCTTCCCTCGCCCCGGATAGTGCGCCGGCCGATGCCTTTCCCATATCAGTGGCCATATATCCCGGCAAGATTGCGTTGACCCTTATTCCTGCGGGCGCAAGTTCGATAGCCGCCGATCTGCTAAGTCCAAGCAGGGCTGCCTTGGAAGCGCTGTAAGCCGCCTGTCCGGTCTTGCCCTTAAGCCCTGAGTAAGAGGATATGTTGATAATGTGCCCGCCGTGTTTCATAAGCGGAACAAAGGCCCTTATTGCGTTAAACACCCCTTTGAGGTTTATTGTCATCGTCTTTTCCCAGTCTTCCTCTGACTGCTTCAGTAAAAGCGAGTCGCAGGAGACTCCGGCATTATTGACGAGCACATCCGCCACTTTCCACCTCCGTGAAACCTCTTCAGCCATTGCCTGCATTTCATCCGTTTTACCCACGTCGGTCCTTACAGTCATGAAACGCCCTTCGGATAATCCGGAAAGCTTTCCGGCATTTTCTTCTGAAGAAAAAAAAGTTGCAGCGACATTATATCCTGCCGAGTGAAAGGCAAGAGACAATGTCCTGCCAAGTCCCCGGGCGCCTCCGGTAATTATGGCTGTTTTGTTCGTCATGGTATTGCTATTCATGTTATAATTTTGCATCATTTTGCGCAAGTGGAGGGATTATGGCAAGGTTTGAGGAAGTCCAGATGAAGCTGGCGGAAGCGGCAAAAAAATACCTGGAGATATTCAACATGCAGGTTTTCATAGAGCAGTTCACACTTGACAGGGAATGCAAATTCTTTCTCACGCTTCCTGAAATGGAGCCGCCGTTTCCACTTTCCGCAACGCTCTCCATGACCTTTGACGCTTTTCAGACAGGGATGTCGCTTTACGAGGAGGATGCGGCCGACGAGGGGTCGCCGGATGTGGACTCCTCTGTGGAACTGGAATTTACCATTATGCTGCCGGTGATGGAGGGGCATCCTGACATAGAGGGATTGCTGGCTGAGATTGAAGAGGAGTATCCCGATACGGACCCGATTCTTTCAGTGAGGGAGATATTCCACAGTGATGAGCCGTCCAGGGAGTATGAGTTGTCCTACTACTATGAAGTCGAGCCCCAGGAGCTTGTGGACGGGGAACTTTATGATGAATTCTTCGAGGAGTTGAAGGGAATCCTGGAACTCATATACCGCAGGACCTCGGATTATATAGACCATTCCTGGTACAGGGGAGATGAGTGATCCCTTTTGATGAAATCGAGACCGTCCTGCTGGATATGGACGGCACGCTTCTGGACAAATACTTCGACGATTATTTCTGGGAGCATCTTGTTCCCGAGAAATACGCCGAGAAGCATTGCGTAACTTTCGGCAGGGCAAAAGATGAACTGCTCAGGCTCTACAAGACCCATGAAGGTACGCTGAACTGGACGGACATAGATTTCTGGTCCGGGGAGTTGGGTCTTGATATCCCGGCGCTCAAAGAGCAGATAAGGCACCTCATTGAGGTCCATCCTCATGTGGAGGACTTCCTCGACAGACTCAATAAATGCGGCAAGAAGGTGTACATGCTTACCAATGCCCATTACAAGGTGCTGGATATAAAACTGAAAAAGACCGAGATAGGAGGGTATTTCCACAGGTGCATTACCTCTTTTGAGATGGGTCATCCCAAGGAGTCGCCTGCATTTTGGGAAAAAGTTCAAAAGGAACTCAAGTTTGACAGGGGAACGGCCCTCTTTATTGACGATACGGAAGAGGTGCTCAGGACGGCAAGGACATATGGCATAAAATATCTGCTCTTAAAGACAAGGGCCAATTCAAAAAAGGAAGACCGTCCGGGAAACGACTTTCCCGTCATAGGCGACTTCGGAGAACTGACGGGATTGCTCGTTCAGCACTTAACGGACGCGCAATAAAGACTGTCAGTCAGCAGCAACTCCCAGTTCTTTTTTCAGCCAGGCCTCGATTTTTTTATTGATGGGATACATGCTGAAGTAAACTCTGTCTTTGCCGTCCTCTATAGCTTCTTTAAGCAGTTCCGCCGGTATCTCTACTATCTGGGCAAGGGTTTCTGCGTAATCAGCGGCAGTATGTCGCATAAGGGATAGCACTGGTTTTTTGTCTATATTGTCTATATAAAACACATAACCTATAAGCGTATCCTTGATTATCCTGCCGTTTGCGGCAGTCCCGGTCGTCCGCTCCATCAAGAGCCTGGGCTCGATGTCCCATCTGATGTGTTCTATTACATAAGGCTCTTCCTTTATCTCTTCAAGCGACAATAGTTTATTAAACATAATAATATGCGACCTCCATGATTAAACAGGTTTAACTCGTTAAAACGGACGCCTGTCAGGCGGCCTTCTCTCCGGCACTGTCACAGCCTCTTGTTTCCCTTCATAGCAATCCCCGGAAACGTAAAGACCGCAGTAACAGCTTCCGAACTCCTCGATGTCCTGGTCCCTGTAAACGCAGGGGCAGATGATGTCCGCGTCTATCTCCTTGTCTGCAGCAGCCAGGCGACATGGACAGGAACGATAACCATATCGGCCTTCATTGGTCAGAAGCCCATTCAGCATGTCCATGACATAAGCAGTGTTTCTGTTCAGAAAGATACCCTGAGACCGGGCGTACTTTGAGAGGATTTCAAGGAGTTTTTCAGGCGTCATTCATTACACAGTCCGATTTATGCATTTCCAATGGGGGCGTCCGTGTTCATCCTGTGGTAGACCTCGGCCGCACTGGCGCCTACGTCTTCGATCATTTCCCTGTTGGCGACGATCAGTTTATCGAGCGGGACCTTCAACTCCGAGGCGACCTGGGGAAGCGACATCCCCCTGGCATAGTGCATCTCGGCGATGAGAATCTTCAATGCATCGGCCAGGATAAAGCTTTTAAGTTCCTTGTCCTCGATGTTTACAGTGCTGCATGACTCATTAAAGCTCAACCCGTTTTGCATGCCCTCGCGAATCCTGTTTATCGTCTCCTCATGTATCATGTCCTCTTCCGGCGAATACTGCTTGTATGCAAAGTCTCCCATTACAGTTTCCTTTATTTCCGACGTGAGATTAAATTAACACAGCGCTAATTCATTTATCCACTTTGATCCATGACCGACAGGGCCTTTACCCTTATTCTGAGCTCGTCGGCAAAGGTCCTGTACTTATCTGCGGCGCATGATGTATCAACAGCAGAGGGCACTATTGGCAACCCAAAATTTACCTCTATTTTAACGAGTTTTATGAAATGAGCCTGTCGGGGAAAGGCCTCGAAGGTTCCACTGATAAATACAGGAACCACCGGTATACCAAGTTCAAGGGCCAGTATGCCTATGCCTTTTTTAAACTCCAGGAGGTCACCGTCAGGGGAGCGGCCGCCCTCCGGAAAGATACATAGGCATTTACCCTGTCTGACTACATAGGCCGACATGCGGAGTGATCTGTTGAGATAAGACTCCTGGTCTATCTTTATGACGTGGGCAAGTTTTGCAAGCCATGCCTTAATCCGGCTCGCCCCGCGCGATTATCTCCCCGTCATCGGCTATCCTGATTTCAACGCCGGGGAGGGCCTTGCCCACTGAACCGGCCTTCCGTTTTTCCATTGGATTATAAGTGATCACCGGCGCAGTTTCAGTAAGGCCGTAACCCTCCAGTATGGTAAACCCGAGCGCCTCCATATCGTTCATTACCGCAGGATCGAGGCGTGCGCCGCCGCTGGCGAAGAACTTCAAAATGCCGAAATTCCTGTGCAGGGAATTGAAGATAAGTTTTCCGGGGTTGATACCGGTCTTTCTCCTCACGCTCCCGCAAAGATACATGACTCCGACAAGAATGGCGCCTATGCGGCCCTTGTCCTTGATCCTTGACACGATTCCCTGTCTTATCATCTCCAGCAGGCGCGGCACGCTCACAACCAGAGTAACTTTTGTGTCCCTTATCGCAGATGTAAGTTCTGCCGCCTTCAGGCCCGGTGCGAAGGTCACGGCTGCTCCAAGAAAGAGGGGAACCAGGAAGGTGCCCATGAAGGGATAGGTGTGGTGATAGGGCAGGAGCGACAGCACGTTGTCGTCGTGAGTCACTAATTCCACCCTGATTACCGCCTCTGCATCGGAAGTAAAATTCCTGTGCGTGAGCATCACGCCCTTGGGATTGCCGGTGGTGCCTGAAGTATATATAATGGAGGCGATGTCGTCGGGAGAAGGTTCTTCAGCGATTGCTAAGGACGATTCACTGAGCGATATTTTACTGTTGTCGAGGTTTATCCTTGTTATGTCAAGGCCTGCGATTGCCCCGGCAACTGCGGCTTCGGTCCTGGAACTGTGAAAAACCGCAACCGTGCCAGAGTCGGTGAGCAGGTTTCTGATCTCGGGTTCGCCGAGTTGGGTGTCAATCGGGACGGCTATGCCTGCGCGCATGAGGACGGCAAGGTAGGCAGCGCACCAGTGGGGCCTGTTTTCAGAGATTATTGCCACCCGATCACCTTTTTTTATTCCGAAGGAGGCCAGTTCCGAAGACAGGGAAACGACAAGGGCAGCGAGTTCCCCATATGTAACAGTTTTCCAGTCGCCTTCCAGATAATTAAATGCCGTGCGTTCCCTGTAGGCCTCAACAGCCGACAGAAAAATGGACGGTATGGTCCGGCCTGTGATTTCAAAAGGCGGAAACTTCATGAGAAAGTTTATACTGATAGCGGGTAAAAATGTAAAGCCAATATTGATGAACTCGCAAAAAGTCTGAAAACCTGTCATTGCGAGCGAAGCGAAGCAATCTTGTAGTTTGCAACCAATTGAAAAAGTGAGATTGCCACGTCGCTTCTTTCCTCGCAATGACAACGGGTGTGACTTTTTGCGAGACCGTCAATATTGACATAATTATGCCCTTGGGTAACAATGACAAACATGCTACAGTTTGAGAAAAGGGTGTTCATACATCATGACGGGGCGTTGGGCGACCTGTTGCTTTCACTCCCTGCGATTGCTTCAATAAGCTGCAGCGCCTCATCATTGCATATCTCCGGTCAGCAGTCGGCAGCCCTGCTTTTAAAGGACTGCGGCTGCTGCGACGAGGTGTTTGATTCCGGAGGCGCCTTCTTTTCGTCTTTTTATGATACGGGACCGGACGACAGTTTGCGGCGGTTCCTCTCAGGGTATGACCGTGCTTATGTCTTTACGGTCAATCCCAAGTCCTCAATTGTCGGCAATGTCCGGTCATCAGTTCCCGATACGACGGCAATCCTCACCATTCCGCCGGAGGGCGTTCGCATTCATGCAGCGGATTACAGGCTGAACCAGTTGGATGGATTCTCATTGCTGAAGCCGTCGCTATTGAGCATTCCCAAGGTCCATATTGAAAGGGCTGAAGTGATGCTGAGGGAAGGGGGATTCTCTTTTGACAGGACCCTTATTGCCATTCATCCCGGCAGCGGCGGCAGGCGGAAATGTTGGCCGCCGGCAAAGTATGCTGAAGTCATGCATAAGCTCAGGGGACTTCGGAATGTCTTTTTTATTGTTTTCTCCGGACCTGTCGAAGAAGGGGAGATGGAGAGAGACCTCACGGCGGCATTGACCGGCCGCAATAATAATGTGTTGTTTGTACGGAACGAGGGGTTTGGACTTGTGTCGGCCTTATTGGGCCTAAGTAATATTTATATTGGAAATGATTCTGGTATAACACATCTTGCGGCGGCTGTAAATACAAAGGTAATAGCGATATTCGGCCCAACAGACCCCGTTGTCTGGAGACCGGTTGGAAACCATGTGAGAGTAATAGCCGGCAATGTCGCTTGCGCTCCATGTGGAGATGCGAAGTCGAGGGAATGTGAAAAGCGGGTATGCCTGGAGGCTGTCGGGGTGGAGACGGTAGTTGAAGAAATAGAGATAGGTATTTCATAAGGTGCGATAAGTGGTAAAATTACCTTGCAATCAATGGGAATGTTGTTATAATACCTCATAATATCGGCAGGTATGGGGGAATACGGTGCGTATCGTTTTGCTTATCATCGTTTTGCTTTTTTCTCTATCGTCAGTTTCGCAGGCTGAAACCGTCAAGGGAGTCCATGCCGAGGGCGCCTGCGCTATAGTAGGCATGACTGCTGAGCAGTGCCAGTTGACCGCGCTGCAGCGGGCAAGGGCGGCTGCAATAGAACAGGCGGCGGGCATGTCGGTCTCCTCAAGCACTCTCGTGACCAACATGGCGCTTACGGCCGACTTCATCAAGACGTATTCCAAGGGGTTCGTTGTTAATGAGAAAGTGCAATGGCTTCCCCTCGACCAGTACCAGAAAGACCAGTCAACGCCGCCCATTCCCGAATACCGTGTGAAGATAGTCGCGGATGTAAAGGTTCCCGAACCTAAAATCAAACCTATCGGTCTTAAAGCAAAGACAAACAGCATTGTTTTCAAAAACGGTGATAAGGCGGTAATCGAAGTGAGCGCGAGCAGAGAGGCGAAGATAGCGATCTTCAACATCACAGCCGACGACAAGGTTGTGATGGTTTTCCCGAACGAATACGATAAAGACAACAAGGTTTCAAAGGGAAGGAAGCTGGTATTTCCGGACAAGCAGACGAAAACGGAACTGGAGATGCAGACCCTTCCGGGGCATCAGAGGGATGCCGAGGCCTTTTTGATTGCAGGGCTGGACAACAGTTGTCCAAAAGACTTCAGCGATATTTTCAGTCCTGCCGAAGGCATGAGTTTCAGCGCCTTTTTCAGGAAGTTCTCGGACATAGCGGATTATGCCGAGGATGTTATACTGACATATGAAGTCGTTAACGACAATTAATAATTACGAATTAGGAATTACGAGTTGAGAAGACAATTATGAATTAATAATTACGAATTACGAGTTTTGGAATATGAACAATTAACTCCATCATTCGTAATTTTGACGGACTCGCAAAAAGTCACACCCGTTGTCATTGCGAGGAGAGAAGCGACGTGGCAATCTCACTTTTTCAATTGGTTGCAAACTACGAGATTGCTTCGCTT
>Ga0315281_10000326_pt1 | contig 65199 bp, 48 predicted proteins | sample YL17G07_0_MG_FD_204540 | JGI IMG/M metagenome (GOLD analysis project Ga0315281, IMG submission 204540) | Sediment microbial communities from Yellowstone Lake, YNP, Wyoming, USA - YL17G07_0 | ecosystem: Environmental > Aquatic > Freshwater > Lake > Sediment | place: USA: Wyoming | collected...
GGTGTCCAGGCGGAGCAGATCCTCAAGATGCACGAGGGCCGGCCGAATATCGTGGATGCGATCAAAAACGGCGAGATTCAGCTCGTCATCAACACGCCGGGCGGCCGGCTGGGCAAGCATGATGATTCCTATATCCGTAAGGCCGCCATCAAGTACAAGCTGCCCTACATAACGACGACAGCCGCCGCCGCTGCCGCCGTCAAGGGCATTGCCGAAGCCCGGAACGGAAAAGCCCCCGTCCGCTCGCTCCAAAGCTACCACGCGGGGATCCGATAAAGAGACGGCAGGACCGAGTTCGTCGAAGTCAAGATTCTGCGTCTCTACACCCATAGGTTCTATGGGTCTTATAGGTCCTATGCATCCCATAAAGTCCATGGGACGGGCCCGGCGTCCGCCCCTGCGATACCCGCATGCGCCGGGAGTTCCTGCTCCGCGATTTCCCCAATTTTCGACCAAATTGGCCGCGGCTGCGTATATTGGTTGGGCATACACGACGGGGCGGCAGAAGCCGACGTTGAGAAGGTTTCCACGGCAGTTTGTCGTTTTCTGCTTCAGGAAACCGACCTGAATCGTGTATGATGGAATAAAATGAGGAGAACAACGTAATCGAATACATGGCAAGCTATCTGAACAACCTGGTGTTTTTCACGGGCAAGGAGTGGCTGGACGAGATCATGCCGGACGAGCCCGACGGCGTGGAGTCCTACATCGAAAACGAGGCGGAACCTCTTCCCGACAACAACGTCGATCTGAAGGTGCCGGATGTCGTGGGGATTCTGCCCATCCGCAATACGGTGGTCTATCCCGGGACGGTGATGCCGCTGGCCGTGGGCCGGGAACGCAGCAAGGCCCTGCTGGCGGACGTGGAACCCAATGAAACCGTCATTGGACTGCTCACCCAGCGCAATCCGGACACCGACAAGCCCAGTTTCGGTGATCTGTATTCCGTCGGCACGACAGCGGCCGTCCTGAAAACCATCAAGATGCCGCAGGGATCCCTCAATATCGTTGTTCATGGACTCACCCGGTTTCGGGTAACGGAATGGGTCACCACGAAGCCCTACCTGAAGGCCAAGATCCGGCTGCTCAACGTCCGGGCGAAAATGACCAAGCAGCTTCAGGCGCTGATGGTCAGCGTGCGCCGGACGGCCAATCGCGTGGTCACCTTGAGTCCGAACATGCCCGACCCCGAGCAAGTCTCCGTGCTGCTCGAGAACATCGAGGACCCGTCGTCGCTCGCCGACTTCCTGGCCGCGAACCTCAGTATGGAGATCGCGCAGAAGCAGGGACTCCTCGAAGAGCTGGATCCCGCGAAACGGCTCCAGAAGCTCTCGGTCGTCCTGGCGCACCAGCTCGAAGTGCTGGAGCTGAGCCACAAGATTCAGGGCCGCGTCCGGGAATCGATCGACAAGAGCCAGCGGGAATACTTCCTGCAGGAGCAGCTCAAGGCCATCCAGACGGAATTGGGCCAGCAGGACGTCCGGACGGAAGAGATCAAGCAGCTCAACGAGAATATCACCAAGGCCAAGATGCCCAAGGGTGTGGAGGAGGAGGCGCTGCGCGAGCTGGACCGGCTGAGTAAAATCCCGCCGGCCGCACCGGAATACAGCGTGATCCGGACCTACTTGGACTGGGTCTGCGAGCTGCCGTGGTCCGTGCAGACGGACGACCAGCTCGATATCCGAAGGGCCGAACGCATCTTGAACCGCGACCACTACGACTTGGCCAAGGTCAAAAAGCGGATTCTGGAGTTTCTGGCGGTGCGGAAGCTCAAGCCCACAGGCAAGAGTCCCATCCTCTGCTTCATCGGGCCGCCCGGCGTCGGCAAGACCTCGCTCGGCAAATCCATCGCCCGCTCCATGGGCCGCAAGTTCGTGCGGATCTCGCTGGGCGGCATCCGGGACGAGGCGGATATCCGCGGCCACCGCCGCACCTACATCGGGGCCCTGCCCGGCCGGATCCTCCAGGAATTGCGCAAGTGCCGCAGCCGCAACCCGGTCTTCATGCTCGATGAAATGGACAAAATCGGTGCGGATTTCCGGGGCGATCCGGCCAGCGCGCTGCTGGAGGTGCTGGACCCGGAGCAGAACAACACGTTCACCGACCACTACCTCGACCAGCCGTTCGACCTTTCAGCCGTGATGTTTGTCGGCACGGCCAACTACGAGGAGCCGATTCCGCCCGCGCTGAAGGACCGGATGGAGGTCATCGAGCTGCCCGGTTATACCACGCAGGAGAAGCTCAGCATCGCCAAGCGCTACCTGGTCCCGCGACAGCTCCGAGAGCACGGCCTCAAGAAAACGCAACTGACTATCCAGGATGAGGCGCTGGCCTCGATCATTGCCAGCTATACGCGCGAGGCCGGCGTGCGGAACCTGGAACGGAATATCGCGTCGATCTGCCGGGCGGTGGCAACGAAAATCGCCAAGGGAGAGACGGCTAAACAGACGATCGGCAAGAAGGACCTGGCGAAAACTCTCGGTCCCTCCCAGTTCGAGTCCGAGCTGGCGCTGCGGACGGGGATTCCGGGCGTCGCGACGGCGCTGGCGTACACCCCGGTGGGCGGCGAGCTGCTGTTCATCGAGTCGGCCGCCATGCCGGGCAAAGGCCAGTTGCAGCTTACCGGGCAGATTGGCGACGTGATGAAGGAAAGTGCGCAGGCGGCGTTCTCGATCATCAAGTCCAATGCCAAGCGGCTCCATATCGACGAGGAGCAGTTCGGCCGATACGACTACCACATCCACGTGCCGGCCGGTGCGGTGCCGAAGGACGGGCCGAGCGCGGGCGTGGCGATATTCACCTCGCTGGTCAGTCTGCTGCTGCAAAAGCCGGTCCGGCCGGACGTGGCGATGACGGGCGAGATCACGCTGCGCGGCTTGGTCTTGCCCATCGGCGGGCTCAAGGAAAAGCTGCTGGCCGCCAAGCAGGCCGGCATCAAAATGGTGATTCTGCCCACGCGCAACAAAAAGGATATTGTCGATGTCCGTCCTTCTACAATCAAGGGCCTTGACCTGGTGTTCGCGGAGAATACCGACGAGGTCCTCAAAATCGCCCTGGGCACCGAGACCTGAAGCAGGATAGGTCGAATGGGTCCAATCGGTCCTGTTCGACCCATACCGGCGAGCCTCAACCGCCCGCACGGATGATCGCGTTCGCCACTTTTACGACGTCCACCATGGCGCCGACGTCGTGGACGCGGACGATGGATACGCCGGCGGCCGCACACAGGGCAACCGTGGCGGCGGTCCCAAAGATGCGGTCGGCGGGATTCTCCCTGCCGGTGAGCTTGCCGAGGAAGCGCTTGCGGCTGGTCCCCACCAGGACGCGGTAACCGGTGGCCACAAGTTGGTCGAGGTTCTTCAGGAGCAGCAGGTTGTGGTCCGTGGTTTTCCCGAACCCGATGCCCGGGTCGATGAAGATGTGCTCCTTCGGAACGCCGAAACTCCGCGCCTTCTCGGCTCGCGCGAGCAGAAAATCGCGCACTTCCGTCACCACATCGCCGTAGTGCGGCTCCACCTGCATGGTCGCCGGTGTCCCCTGCATGTGCATCAGGATCACGGGGACCTGCCGCTCGGCCGCCAGTTCCGCCATCCGTTCCTCGGACAAGGCCGTGATATCGTTGAGGAGGGAGGCGCCCGCCTCCATTGCGGCCCGGGCAACCTCGACATCGTGCGTATCGATGCTGATCGGGATGCCGGTCTGTGCCGCCAAAGCCTCGATCACGGGGACGACGCGCTGCATCTGCTCCCTGGCAGGGACGGGTTTTGAGCCAGGCCGGGTCGATTCGCCGCCAATATCGATCACGGCCGCACCCTCGCCGGCCATATTCAGACCATGCTCGACCGCCCGGCCCGAATCGTAGAATATGCCACCGTCACTGAAAGAGTCCGGCGTGACATTCAGGATCCCCATCACAAGGCAGCCCGACGAGAAATCGAGGCGGCCTCCCGGCCACTGGAGCACAGCGTTTTGAATGGTCTCCATACTATCGGCCCCCTTCCACCCCAAAGCCAATACCCCGGAGCTTTCGGGCCAGGGCCCCGCCGGAGTCGTCGAGCACAACGCTCGTGTTGTGGAATTCCCGGCGGATCGGATAGCTCTTTCGGAGCGAATCGAAGAAACGCCCTCGATCCTCGGGTCGATGATGTACGATCCGCCTCAAATCCTCGTCGTCCCGCCTGATGCGGTAGACCTGTTCCACAGCGCGAGCCAGCAGCTCTTCGTCGTCGGCATCATTGGTCTTGACCTCCAGGCGCGGGACATCCGGCTCAGGCAGGAAATCTTGAATGTCGAACCGGGGCGACAGGCCAAAGTGCCTGCAAAAGGATTCGTAGATCATAATCATCCCAGCGACCTTCCCGTCGAACGAATAACCGGCGATGTGGGGCGTGCCGAGATCGACCCTCTCCAGAAGCTCCGTGTCGATGTTCGGCTCGTTCTCCCAGACGTCGAGCACGACCGCCCGCAGGCGCTCGGATTCGATCGCGGTCTTCAGGGCCTGCGAGTCCGCGACGGCCCCGCGTGACGCGTTCAGGAAAACCGTCCCCCGCTTCACAGAAGAGAAGAACCCGGCGTCGGCAAGATGAAAGGTCTTGTCTATGCCTTCCCGGGTCAGAGGCGTGTGGATCGTGATAAAGTCGCAATCGTACAACGCGTCGAGAGGGACATAGTTCGGGTCGCCGGTCCGGCGTTGCAGCGGCGGATCGTTTCTCAGCACCCGCATGCCCAGAGCTTCACACTTGGCCGCCACCCGGCCGCCGACGTTGCCCACTCCGATCACGCCAATAGACTTGCCTTCCAGTTGGATGCCGTGCCGGCGTCCGACCTCCAGCAAAGCGGCCATGATATACTCCGCGGCGGAGTTGGCATTCGAGCCCGGAGCCGACGCGAAGCCGATGTGACGGCGTTCGAGATACGCCACGTCCACGTGATCGAAACCAATGGTCGCCGTCCCCACGAACCGCACCGCACTGCCGGCGAGCAGGTCGCGATGAACCGGCGTGATGCTCCGCACCAGCAAGGCATCCGCATCGGCGAGCACTGCCGGCGTAATATCACGCCCGTTGAGAACTTCGACCTCGCCCACCGAAGAAAAACACTCACGGACGAAAGGGATATTCGCATCTGCCACAATCTTCATTGTGCCTCACAATCCAAACCCTGCGATCGCCGTGCCGCAATGGGGACATTTCGAATCTTTGACGTGGTTGGCGACCACGGTGTACCCCCTCCGCTCGATCAGGACCCGGCCGCAGTGGTAGCAGTACGTATTTTCCGATTTGGTGCCGGGGACATTGCCAAGGTACACGTAGTGCAGGCCGGCGGCCTTGCCGATCTCTTCGGCCTGCTGCATGGACTCCAGAGGCGTGGGCTGGGAATCGGTGTACTTGTACTGGGGATAGAACCGGCTGATGTGCCACGGGACATCCGGGCCGGCGCGGGTCACCAGGAAGTCGGCGAGCTTCTTGAGCTCCTCTTCCGAATCGTTCTGCCCCGGCAGAAGCAGGGTCGTGATCTCCATCCAAATCTTGGTTTCTTTGGCGATATACGTGATCGAGTCTAACACCGGCCCCAGCCGCGCCGAGCACAGCCTCTTGTAGTAATCATCGCTGAACGCTTTGAGGTCCACGTTGATGCCGTCGAGCCAGCCGGCGGCGAAATCAATCGCCTCGCGGGTCATGTAGCCGTTGCTGACGAAGACGTTGGCCAGTCCTCTTTCCTGGGCCGGACGAGCACAATCGTTGCACAGCTCCATGAAGATAGTCGGCTCGGTGTACGTGTAAGCGACGCTCTTACAGCCGGTCCGGACGGCCCCGGCGACGACCTGTTCCGGCGTGATGGCCTCGCCCTCGATCTTGCCGGTTTCCAGAGCCGCCTGGCTGATCTGCCAGTTCTGGCAGAACTCACACCGGAAATTGCAGCCGATGGCCGCGATGGAGAAGCTGCGGCTGCCCGGCTGGAAGTGATACAGCGGCTTCTTCTCGATCGGGTCCGGATTGGCGGCGCAAACCTTGTGGTAGTTCAGCGAATAAAGCTTGCCGCCGACGTTCTTACGCACATAGCAGTGGCCCAGCTTGCCTTCCGCAATCAAACAGCGGAAATTGCACAGCCGGCAGCGAACCTTTCGGTTCTCCGCCGGCTCCCAGAGCACGGCTTCTTTCCAAATTCCCGTCGATTCCATCGCAAACCTCCGGATTTACTATTGACGATTTACGATTTACAATTGCATCTGTATCTTTGCCTGCGGCACAAGGATTCACTCAATTGTAAATAGGAAATGGTAAATAGTAAATTCAGATGGGAGAAAGCAATGAAAGAGTTTAATCCGAAGTCGTTGATCGATCTGGACCGGTGCGTGCTAAACGCCCTGGACCTGTTCATGGACCCCAAGACGAAGTTTCCCCGACCCAATCTGGCACAATTCCAGCGGGCGCTGGTCGTCGGCAGCGGCAACGCCATCGCCACCGGCAGGATCATCTTTGATACGATGGACGCCGTCTTCGCGGATGAAGGCACCTACCAGGGCAAGCTCGACGCGATCCGTGCCATTGACGGCGTGGTCCTGTTCTCCGCCTCCGGCGGCAAGCACGCTCCCATTATCGCCAAGGACGTAAAGGCCCGGGGCCGCAAGATTATCCTCTTCACGTGCAATCCCTCTTCTCTGGCCAGGGAAGATGTCGATGAAGCGCACGTCTTCCCCAGCCGGGCGGAGCCTTACACGTACAACACGTCCACTTACATGGGCATGCTGATGTCATGCATGATCCGCCAGCCGCGGGCGGAGGCCCGCAGAATCCTCGAGCACATCCGCCAGGTAGTTGATCCGGCTCTCCAGGATTTCGGCAAGCCCCTCGGCGATTACAATGCTTTCTACCTGCTCGTGCCGGAGGAATTCGAGCTGATTCGCATCATGCTGGCCACGAAGTTTGTGGAACTGTTCGGCCGGCGAATCGCCAGAGACGTTTTTACCTGGGAGCAGTCCAAGCACGCGACAACCGTCGTGGAGACCCCGAAGGAGCTATTTCTTGCCTTCGGACGAGAGAACACGGTGCTGGGCAAAGAGCGTCTGAACATCCCGCTGCCGAAGAATCCCACGTATCCGGCCATCCTGGCCGTCGGCTACTACGTCATCGGCAAACTCCAGACCCAGAAGCCACCCTGGTTCAAGCAAAGCATCGAGTCGTTCGCCAAGCGGGCCTCCGAAGCCTTCGGCCAGACCATCAAGCCAATCGTGGAATTCAAGTAGTGTACGAAGCTTATTGGGGCACCGTGCCTACTCCCCGATCGAAGGCAAACGCAGGCTTACGCGAGCGTAAGCATGGCACCCTGCACCTTGTCCGTCGGTCGTGCTGCGTGTAGTCACAAACCATACACCCGGGCGATGAGCTTGATCGGATGCGTGGCGCTGGCGGGGGCAATATGCTCGATCTGCATTTTGCAGGCGGCACACTCGGTTAACGTGTTCCGCGTGGGAGCGTCTTTGAGGGCGCTGCGCAGGTTTTCGGAGATGCGCGAAGAGAGCTCATAGTTTTTCTTCTGCATGCCGAAGGTGCCGGCCAGGCCGCAGCAACCCGCCTGCAGGTCCGTGACATCAATTTTGAAATGGTCCCGCAGGAGCCGCAATGTGACGGTGTCATCGCCCAGCGCACACAGATGGCACGGCAGATGATAAACGAACTTCTCGCTCACGGACCGCTCCGGGGCTTTGAGTTTACCCTGGTTGCACAGGCCCTGAAGGTAATTCATCAGCTCAACGGTATTCTGCGAGACCAGTGAAGCATCCTCACCTGCTACGTAGTGGCGAAGCTCCTCTTTCAGACACAGGGCGGCACTGGGCTCGGAGCAAACGATCTTATAACCACCTCGCACAGCCTTGGCGAGGTGCTTCACGCTGTAGGACAGGTCGCGGCGCGCTACTCTGATATTACCGTAGACAATGGCGGGCAGAGGGGCCGGACGCTGTTTTGGCAGAATGACCTCCACACGGTTATGACGCAACACATCCAGAACGGCGAAGCCAAGCTCATGATCGTTGCAATTGGCGTACGTATCGACGAAGTACGCCACCTTGTCCACCGGATTGGCAACTGGCTCACACGCCGCCAGGTACTTGCGACCGACTTTCAGAAACGAGCGGCGGCGGAATCCGGGCATGGACCGCCGCTTATCGATGCCCGCAGTCTTCTCCAGAAACCATTTGAATGCCGGCAGTCTCAGGAACGCGTTCGAGAGCGGCGAAAACGCGCTGCCCATCGCGCTCAGGCAGCGATTATGGCTCAAGGCCCGCTCGGCCCAGCGAAAGCCTTTGCGTCGGGCGTACTCGGCGCGGGCCGCCGCCATCAGCATCGAGACGTCCACGCCGGAGGGACACTGCCGCTCGCACATTTTGCAGTTCACACACAGGTCCAGAAACTGGCGAAACTCGGGCGATTCGAAGTCTCTTTCCTCAAGCTGGCCGGTCGCCCAGTAGTGCAGCAGGTTGGCTTTGGCGCGCGAGCTGCCGAGCTCGTCGCCCATCGCCCGAAATACCGGGCACATGCGCAATGCCGGCTCCCGGCTCAGACAGAGCCCGCATCCGTAGCACTGCTCCAGCTCCAGCTCCAGCTCGTTTTCTTTGAAGAGCATCTCCGATTTCGCTCTCTCGGGGAGAATATGGGGCGCCCGCCGGAGGTTCTTGAACATCACGTCGGGCTCGTCATTCAGAATCTTGCCCGGGTTCATCAGGGCGGTGGGATCAAATATCTCTTTGACCTTCCTGAGTATGTCGTAGTATTCATCGCCGTATTGCCGGCGCACGAAACCGGCGCGAATCAGACCGACGGCGTGCTCTCCGCTGATGGTGCCGCCGAGAGACCAGGCCAGGGAGTAGACATCCTCGGCAATGGCCAGCATCCTCTGCCTATCCGCGGGATCGCCCAGGTCGATATACGGACGAACGTGCAGCTCGCCATCTCCGGCGTGGCCGAAGAAACACATCGTGATACCGTGCTTTTTCTGAATCCTTTCCAGCCCGGCCAGATAATCCGCCAAGCGTCTGTGGTCCACGCTGACATCTTCCATGAATTCCGCCGGGTGCTTGCGGCTGCGTTTTCGGTACAGCAGCGGCCCGGCGTCCTTGCGGGACTTCCACACGCGGGCCTGAGCCTTCGGCTCCGTGATGATCGTCCGGCCCGTCGCCTGTCTACCGACCGCCCGATCGGTCGCCTCGATCTTGGCGCGAACCTCCGCCTCCGAGTCGCCGACGTGCTCGATCAAGAGCACCGCCGCCGCACCGGTGGGCAGGATATCCCGGTACTGAGGAAGCTGGTCGAGGGCCATGTTGATGAGCGACTGGTCCATCAATTCGCACGCGGCCGGATCGGTCGTGATGATGGTGGGAACGGCGCGAGCCATGCTGTCCAGCGAATCGAATTCCAACTGGAGAAGCCCTTTGGCCCCGGGCAACGGCACAGTTCGCAGCGTCATACCAGTGAAGATCGCCAGTGTCCCCTCCGAGCCGGCCAGAAGACGCGCGAGGTCTATGGCGTTCTCGTGGCAAACGGTGGCAATGTTGTAGCCGCAGCGATTCCGCGGGGTCGCGGGCAAGGCCCTGTCGATAATGGGCTTGCCGGCAGCCAGGAGTGACCAGCACTCTCGAGCGATGGAGCCCACCCTGTCGCCCCGTACCTGCTCCATATCGACGGCGTTTCGGAACTCCACGACGTTGCCGTCGGGCAGCACCGCCTCGACGCTTTCGACATAAGCCGCGATATGGCCATATTGCAGGGAATGGGCACCGGTCGCATTATTCGCCACGATGCCCCCCACCGTCGCCCGGTTGCCGCTCGAAGGGTCCGGCCCGATCTTGCCGCGGAACTCCAGCAGTTGCTGGTTCAGGTCATCGAGCACGACGCCGGGCTCACAGGTCACGGTTTCGCCGTCGATGCGGAGAATGCGCCGCATGGAGCGGGTCATATCGAGAACGATCCCGCTGCATAGCGATTCGCCGGCGAGACCACTGCCGGCTCCGCGCGCCGCGACTGCAAGACCCTGATCGGCCGCGTAGCGCACGATCGCGACGATATCCCGCACGTCCCGCGGCGCCACGATGCACTGCGGAACAATCCGATAGCTGCTGGCGTCCGTGCTGTAGGCGACGCGATGAATAATGTCGGCAAAGACATCGCCCCCGACGAGCTTCGTCAGGTCGGCGGCAATCTGTGATGGCTGTTCTTGTGTCATTTCCCCAGGATGCCCGCGGCGACATCGGTGCGGGCCGGCCGGCCCCCTATTGCTCGAAATCTCTCGGCAGGAACTGTGAGGCCGAGATGGACCCGCTCATCCGCAGCACGGCCAGATCATCTTCACTGACCTGCCCATGGATGAACTGTTGCACCATCGGGTGCGGATGGTTGCGGATATGGTCGGCGTTCCCATCGGCAATGATTTTGCCATTGTGAAGCATGATGATACGTTTGGCCACTTTGTAAGCACTCTTCATGTCGTGCGTCACGACCACGGTGGTGATCCCCAGCTCCCGCTCGAACTTGAGGATCAGCTCGTTGATAATATCGGAGCGGATCGGATCCAGACCCGTCGTCGGCTCATCGTACAGGATCAGTTCCGGATTCAGGGCAATCGCCCGGGCCAGCGCCGCCCGTTTGCGCTGACCGCCCGAGAGATTGGCCGGATAATAGTTCTGAAAGCCGTCCAACCCCACCATGGCCAGCTTGGCCTTGACGATATCTTCGACTTCCCGCCAGCTTCGGACGCGAAAATGCTGCTGGATAGGGAACACGATGTTCTCCGCCACGGTCATGCTGTCGAAGAGCGCCCCTTCCTGGAACAAGTACCCGAAATGCGTACGAATTTCGCTCAAGGCACGTTCGTTCAGGTTGTCGATCCGCCGGCCGTTGAAATGCACCTGGCCTGCGGAGGGCCTCAGCAGGACGATGAAATGCTTGATCAGGACGGTTTTGCCACAGCCGCTCGGGCCGATGATGACCGTGGTCTTGCCTTTCTCGATGGCCAGCGAAACGTTGTCCAGGACCAGCTTCTCCCCGAATTTCTTGGTTAAGCTCGTGACCGCAACGATGGCCTCCGGGCCGTTGCTTCCGCGCTGCTGATCGCTGCCATCTGTCATATTCTGCAAAGCCGGCTCTCCGGGACCAAGGGCACGCGTGGCGCCAGGCGGTTCCACCACCTATCCCACAATACTTTTAAGCGGGTAGAAAGTCGCATAGAGATTCTTGAAAATCACGGCCAACGCAAAGTCCAATGCCAGGATCGAGATGAAGCTGGCGACGAAGGCATCCGTGCACGCCTGCCCGACCCCGTGGGCCCCCTCCTTGCACGTGAATCCCTTATAGCAACTGATCGTGGCGATGGCGCCGCCGAAGAAGAAGGCCTTCGCCACGCCCACCGAGACATCCCAGAGGTCCACGGCATAGGCACTGAAACCCCAGTAGGCATGACTGTTGATTCCGAATTGAAGAAAGCTTACGAGCGCGCCGCCGATCACACCCAGCAGGTCGGCAAAGATGGTTAGCACCGGGGTAAGCAACAGACAGGACAAGAGCCGGGGCGCCACGAGATAGCGAATCGGATCCACTCCCATGCTGCGGACCGCGTCGATTTGCTCCGTCACGTTCATCGTACCCAGTTCCGCCGTCAGCGCCCCACCGATCCGGCCGGCCAGCATGACGGCGGCCAGCACCGGGCCGAGCTCCTTGACGACCGAGATATTGATCAAGACGCCCAGGTGCTCTTCCAGCCCCATTCCCGCCAATTGGTCGTAGGCCTGCACGGCCAGCGTCATTCCCACGAACGCACCGGTAATCATCACCACCGGCACACTTCGCACGCCGATGACGAACATCTGAGTCCAGACGAGAGGAAGCGTCCGCCGGCGGGTGCAACTGCGGGCCGACGTGACCGCCGACCGCCAAGCGAACCGGCCGAAATGACCCGCATTAATCACGTCCTGAACGGCTCTGGCACCGAGCACTTCTATCATCGAAATATTCCCACTTGCACGTACTACAGGACCTTGCCACCAAGGCCGGCTTAGACCGCCGTGCCTGCATGTCTTTTAACAGGCACGACCACGGTTGTCAAGAACGGCGGCTATCTGGCAGGAATGTGCGCTGTGCGAAACACGAGAGGCGGGGCCCTCATGCTTCATGCGCGGGCTGAAAGACCCTGACGGTGTTCTTGCCGGATTGTTTGGCACAGTACAGGGCCTGATCGGACCGGCTCGTGATGTCTTCGGGATTTGCATCCGCGCCGTATTGGCCGACCCCGACGCTGATGGACAGCGGAATCTGTGCGTGCTGCCAGACCACCGGCAGACGGGCCACCGCCTCCACGATGCGCTCGCACACGATGAACGCGTCGTCCAGCTCGGTATTCGGCAGGATGATGGCAAATTCATCGCCCCCGTAGCGTGCGGCCAGATCGATCTGGCGAATGCATTCCCGGATGCGATGGCTGACCTCACGGATGACTTTGTCGCCCGCCCGGTGACCGTAGGTATCGTTGATGCGCTTGAGATTGTCGATGTCGGCCATGACCAGTGAGATCGTCCCGCCGTACCGGCGCGACCGCCAAAGCTCCCGTTCCAGGGCCTCGTAGAACGCTTTGTGGTTCATCAGTCCCGTCAGGCCGTCCAGCGTGGCTTGCCGCTGCATCTTCTCAAAAAGGTGGATGTTGCCGATGGATGCGCCGATGAGCTGGCCGAACAGCTCGATGAGGGCAATATCCTCGCGGCTGAAAACGCCGGTGTCGGCCTTGTCGGCCAGGTTCAATACGCCCACGACGCGGTCGTGACAAATCAAAGGCACGATGGCGCAGTTGGCGGTTTTGTAGTTCTGGGCGAACACGCGCTGCGAGCGCCGGATCACGGGCTGGGTGTGCGTGTCGATGTTCTCGGTCAGGATAAGGCCCTTGCTCTTCACGGCCAGGACCATGGGGGATGGCGGGCTCTGGTTCAGAGAGACGATCTTGTTGATGGGGAACGGATGGTTGTGCCGGACCAGGTGGAGGATGCCGTTGGTCTCATCCAGGGCATACAGCGACGCGAAGCGCGTGCCCACAATCGACGGTATCTTGGTGACACAGACGTCCGCGATGCGCTCGATGTCCAGACAGTTGATCTGGCGCGCCAACGGAGTCACCTGCTCCAGGAGAGACCCTTTTTGCAGGCCGTCTGGTGTGTCTTGATCGGGTTTCCGGCTCCGGGTCATGTCCGACACTGTATTAGCCCAATTATCCGCAATTCGTCACTACTGTTTCTTAACGAGAGTTCTATCGTCTATTCCCACAGGACGGTTCTGCAAAAAGTTCGAACTTTGACGGACAGCCGAGACGGACACCACCGGAGCGCGAACAGCAGTCGCAACAAACGGCCAGACCGAGGTTTATAGGTCGCTCACACGCGTATGACACGGCGCCGACGCGACAACGCCCGCTAATGACGGTTCCCTCCGCGCACTTTTTTGGCAAAAAAAACCGGAAAACAGTTGACACCGATAACAACGCATTTTACATTTTGTAAAATGTAAAATGCGTTACGCGTGTTGGAGCTGTAGATGGTGGCCCTGTCACAGGCAGCACAATGGTTGGTATGGGTTTCCCTTAACCCGGTAGACCTGATCGCGAACGTGGTTGAGCATGATAAGTATTAGCCGGGCTTGTGGAGCGGGAGAGCACATGTGCTCGACGCATTTCAATGGCAACTCCGGACTGCAAATTCCTGCGAAGCGATATCGCATCGGAGAACTCGTTCGCTGCAGTCCCTTCTCCCGGCAAACGATTCACAACTATACCATTATGGGTCTGATCCGTGAGGCGGAGTGGACCGAGGGCGGACACCGGCTCTACGACGAGTCCGTATTCGAGCGGCTCTCGCGCATCGTCGAGATGAAGAAGACGAAGAGCCTTACCGAGATCCGGCGGATCCTCAAGGGAGAGGAAGAGGTCACACCATCGGCAGCGTACCCCGCCGGGGACATGCTGGAGATCCAAGACATCGACAGCCCGTCTGACACCGGGGGCTTTGATACACAGGAAGGTGAAGATGGCGAGGATATGAAGGGTACGACAACTGGATGAAGGCGTCTCCTGCAGGCGGGGCGCCTTGCAGGCATAAATCCCGAGTACATTCGCCCTCTCGTGGAAACTCAAGGAAGACCGAAAGGATCAAGGATGATGCAAACGGCTTCGTTTCTCAAAGGTGGGTTTTGCCGCCTCCGTCCTCTAACACCTGACGAGACTTGGGTTGCCAAGCCCCCTGCGCGGTTGCGTCTCTGTGACCGCGCAACCTCTCAACGAAGCCACGCCGCTTACAACGGCTTCCGTACGGCTCCCCTGATATCTTTTCTTCACCCCCCTGCTCCTTCTCACCACGTGTCCCGTGATTGGCGCGAGCGGAAGACATCCCCACGGGTGTTTGCACGAGAATGACCTGGTGACGACCCGGGAATACCATGGAAGGAATGCCGAGATGAACGCCCTGCTGCTGATTCCAGACAACGTGAGCGAAGTGCTTGTGAAAATCATCCGCTTTACGGACCTTCGTCGGCGGATTCTGCACCAGAACCTTCACAATGTCGATACCCCCTGCTTCACGCCGCGCGACCTGCCCGTTCGTGAGTTTGCGGAGGTGCTTAATGAGGCTGTCGCGGAGCACCTGCGGAGCCATCGGCTTTTGTTTCGTGACACTGGGAACATCCAGTTCGGTCCGAAGGACACGATGCGGATCCAGCCGGAGGTCGATTCCCATGCCCACGGATTGCTCCAGACGGACCGGGACGAGTATGTGGAGCTTCAGGTAAACAAGCTTTTAGAGAACTCGTTGAATCGCAAGATCGCGGAGGAGTTGCTCCGACACAAGTGCGGCATGTACCCCTGCGTACCTCCTTGGGAAGCCAATGAGATCGCCGCCGACGGCAATCCATCCGTGGATTTGCCCACGTACCGTGACGTACCCGAATGACACAAGGAGCCCGCAGCGGCAACGTATGGAGAACCCGGCCCTTAACATGCACGCGTCAGCAGACAGTTGCAGTTCTTCCGCAACCGTGCTGGCCGTCACGAGCGGCAAAGGCGGCGTCGGCAAGACGAACATCGCCGCCAACGTGGCCATCTGCCTGGCCGCTCAGAGTAAGCGGGTGCTTCTGCTGGACGCCGATTTGTCGCTCGGCAATCTGGACCTGGTGCTGGATATCCGCAGCAAATACAACATTTCGCACGTCCTCAGCGGTGATAAACGCATGGAGGAGATCATCCAGCCCGGTCCCAAGGGGCTTCGGATCATCTGTGGGGCATCCGGGCTCGACCGCCTCGCCAACATCAGCGAGGGCGAGCAGCATCAGCTCCTCGAGCATTTGTGCCGATTGCAGCACGAGACCGACGCGATCGTCATCGATACGGCCGCGGGCATCTCATACTCCGTCATCAGTTTCTGTCTGGCCGCCGATCACGTCCTGGTGGTCACGACGCCGGAAGCGTCGGCCATGGCAGACGCCTATGGGATCATCAAGGTCCTGGTCCGAAAACATTATCCCGGTCCGATAAGCCTGGTCGTGAACATGGCCCGCAATACCGACGAAGGCCGGCAGGCCTACCAGCGTATCGCCGATGTCGCCCAAAAATTCCTGCAAAGGAGCATCTACTACGCCGGAACGCTGCTCAAGGACGAGCGGCTCTGCACGGCGGTGCGGTCCCGCAAACCGGTGGTCCTGGCCTATCCCAAGTCGCAGATCAGTCTATCGCTCACGGCTCTGGCCACCCGATTGGGCGGGGAGCGACACGGCGAGGACCCGGATTCCGGCTTCTTCAGGAAAGTAATCCGATGGTTGAACTAAAGTCGTCTACGAATAGACCGATAAAGGGATATATGGAGTGTAGCACCAATCTGCGCTTTCAGGGGGGCGATGAGATACGGGCAAGGAATGACGTACGACCTCGCACAACTAAGGATCGGAGAATCATCACGTAACGGAGGCGACCTGTGAAGGCACAAGTAGCAAAGACGGATCAAAACCTCACCATCGACCAGATCTGGGACCTGTTCCACAAGACCCGGAGCAGTCAGCATCGCAATCTCCTGATGGAACACTACCGCGATCTGGTCCGCTACGCCGCCGAACGGCTCCACGCCAAGTTGCCGGACAAGGTGGAACTGGACGATCTCATCAGTGCCGGCATTTTCGGACTCATGGACGCGATTGACGCTTACGACCCCGCCCGGGGCGTGAAATTCGAAACCTATTGTGCGCCGCGTATCAAAGGCTCGATCCTGGACGAGCTGCGCAGCATGGACTGGGTGCCCCGGCTGGTGCGGGCCAGGGCCCATCAATTAGCCAAAGCCACCCACTCCCTGGAGATGCACCTCGGTCGCAAGCCCGATGAACACGAGCTGGCCGAGGAGTTGGATATGGACATAGAGGAGTTCAGTCGGCTTCAGCGCGATGCCAATGCGGCCAGCCTGGTCTCGCTCAATACGAAATGCGGGGACACCGAGGGCGAGAAGGATGTCTTCGAGATCGACGTGATCAAGGATCACCGGAGCGAGGACCCCCTGCTTGAAGCCCAGAAGCGGGATTTGAAAAACCTGCTGACAAAGGGTCTCACCCGCGCGGAACGGCTCATCATCGTCCTATATTACTACGAGGAGATGACGATGAAAGAGATCGGGGCGACGCTGGACCTGTCCGAGTCCCGCGTCTCTCAGATGCATTCTTCCATCGTGGCGCGCCTCAAGGCGCAGTTGAACGCCCGCAAAAAGGAATTTGCCACCGAATAGCAGGCAAACCACCGACCGCTTTATGATACACAGGTAATTGTGGCGAGCTTCGGCCGGCCTCAGTTGGCCGGCTTGAGCATGGCTACGAACCCGCCTCCGGCGTTCAGGGGCACATCCACGGATAAGTCGCGCGACACGTTCATCTCGGTGCGAACGAGGTCGTCCGGCCGGTCAGGATTGTCGGTCAAGCGCACGCAGGAATACGACCCGTCGCCGAGGAACGACAAATCGAGCTTGTACGACCGTCGCGGGCCGCCGTTGATGATGCCCACAAACCACGTCGCCCCCCTGCGTCGGGCCATTACGGCAAGGTCGCCGATTTTGCTGCCCGGCAGAACGAGCGTTTCGTCCCACACGGAGGGAATCGCCTTGAGCACATCCACCGCCGGCGTTCTAAGATAGAGCTCCGGCTTATCCGCGTAGAACATCACCGGCGAGGTGAAGCAGACCGCCGTCGCCAATTGCAGCGCGAAGGTCGTCCCCTTGAGCATCTGGGGATTGAACGTGCAGGGCGTGAAGTCCCCGTGCCCGACGATGAAGCGGGTAAAAGGCAGCGAGGCATAGTGCGGCGGCGGCAGCGCGGACCATTTGTTGTACTCGAGGCCCCGCACTCCCTCCCGCGTCATTTCGTTCGGATAGGGCCGGGCTTCGCCCGTCGGCTTATTGGCCCCGTGGAAGTCAATCATCAGCTCGGAGGCCGCCGCATCCTTCAGGACATCCGTGTAGAAATCCACCACTGTCTTGGACTCGGAGTCCATGAAGTCGATCTTGATCCCCGCGGCCCCCGCCTCCTTGCAGCGGCGGAAGAACTCGCGCCGGCTCGCCGGATCATCCAGGCCCTCCATCTTGATGCCCTCGGTCTCGCCCGTCTTCCACCTCTTCCAGACGAAAATGCCGACGTTCTTGCCGGCGGCGTATTTCGTCAGCTCCCGCAGCAGGTCCCACTTGTCCATGCCCGGCTTCTTCCAGGTGTGCTCCCAACCGGCATCGACCAGGTAGTACTCGAAGCCGAAGTTCGCCGCCTGATCCACCCAGGCTTTCTGGCGGTCATAGGCAACGCTATCCCAATTACCAATCGTGCCGGACCACCAGTGCCAAAAGCCCCGCCCCGGCCGAATCCAGTCTGCATTCGCCAGTTCCGATGACGGCGGCTCGTTGAGATTCGGTACGACGTCGGAGTTCACGAGCCCGTTGAGGTCCGGCGTCACGATGACCACCCGCCAGGGACTCGTGACCGTCCCCGCCAGCTCCCATTCTCTGTCATCTTCGAACGCTGCCGCCAGCCGCCGGGAGCCGCCGCCTGCGGCCCGCAGGGTCATCCCTGAGTAGTTGAACAAGGCCGCCTCGGTCACCGCTGCGTAGCCGCCGCCCGGCCGCTCGATGATGACTGGCGCGCCCACAAGGGCATCCTGCGGCACCTGCTCGATGGGATGCCGCTCCCAAAAGCCCTCATAGTTTTTCGTATTTGTCTGATACCAGACGCTGCTGCCCTGCGGCAGTTGAAAGGCCGTGTCCTCGCCGGCAATCCGGCGCGTCCCCTGCCCCGCCACCACGTACCGCAATCCAATGCCGTCATTGAAAACACGCACTTCCAGAGTGTACTTGACCTTGCTTTGAGAATGCGTCACAGGGAACTTGGCGCCGTTGAAGTGGTTGCGCGCCTGGGAATGGACACCCCGCCACGCGTACGTTTCGTCCGCACCCCAGCGCTGCGGCTTGCCGAGCGAGACGTCCCGTCCCAGCGGTGTACCATTGACCGTGACCCCAAGCGGCGAGGGCTCGACAACCACTGCATCCTCGCGTGAGAACTGGTACACGAGCTGGCCCGCCCCATCGACACCGACCTGCAAGGCCAGTTGTCCATCCGGACTCTTGACCACCGCCCCGCCCGCCCCAAGGGCCACGTGTACCAGCATGCTGATCCCCGCGACCACCAGTTCTCCCATCATCGGTCTCATCTCCTTCGATTACAGAAACCCGATCTCCGGAACTACGGGTGCCGCAGACACGCACACCCGTTCGCTCGGGCGAATGTACCCGGCCAGCCGACGTCATACTGTACAACGCCTGACCGGCGCTGACAAGGACCGAGGGACAATGAGGGGACACCAGGCTGCGGTCGGCATTCGGTGACAGATTCGGGCCACAAGGAGCGCCACAGCTCTTCGGCGACACGCATTTGGGCCGTATGGCTGCCTTGCGTGGCGGAGCCACGCCGCACGCGGTACGCCCGGCGGAGATTGGCTTTGTTTTCGCAGACGGCTGACTCGGGCCTTTTCACGTAGCCTCTTTCCTGATCAACAGTTAGTCTCGATTGTGTCATCCGGAAATTGGCTTTGTTTTGCACGCGGCCCGGCTTGTAGGGGCAACCCCCTGTGGTTGCCCGGGCGGGTTTGAAACCCGCCCCTACAGATGCCCGGACGGGCACACTACAAGCGCGAGCGGGCAAATTGGCTTTGTTTTCGCGGACGGCCAACTCACATGTTTTCACGTAACCTTTTTTCTGACCAGAAGTTAGTTTCGATTGTGCCATCCGGAAATTGGCTTTGTTTTGCACGAATCTCACCCTGGAGACACAGGGGGCCCGGAGAACCAAAGCAGAGGGATTCTCGTCAACAGATCTGGGCATCATCTCTGTGACCTCTGTGCCTCTGTGGCGGATTTCCGCTCTCCCATCCACGTTCAGACCCCCTTGCCGATTGACTATTGATGATTGACTGTTGCTTACTTGCGACGCGATATTCCATTGTGTGCTTATCATACAAGTCGTTGTGTTGGTCGTCAAGTGAAATTCCGACTGCATATTGGCTGTTTTGCGGGCGGCATTCGGCGGATTGAGGTCACAGCGTAGGGTGAGCGTCCTCGCTCGCCACCCTTGTCGTGCATCTTCCTACCATGACATTTCTGATGATCGTGAGTCCTCAAAGCGCTCAGAGCAGGCGAGCGCAATGGCGTCGTCCCCTGTCGATCTCAGGCTGCGAGCGAGACGGCGGGGCAATCTCTTCCAAGGCAACGGCAAAATGGGCAGATGCGGGAGGACAATTGCCGGCCCAAAGTACCCCTGCTTTTTGAGGAGGTGGTGGGAGGAAAAGCAGGGGCCAAATGAAAAAGCATATTTATTATGGACTGTCCGGCACCCAAAGTCAAGCGAAAACACCCAAAATCACGCACGCGAGCCGCTCGCCGCCCCGCCGGAGCGTCCCCAATCCCCCACCAACCGCCCTATCTGACGCGTCCTCTTCCTCCATTGTTGACGCATTGTCACGGCTGACCACAGTCGATCTTCTCCCATTGCAGGTGCGGATAGCCTTTGCCTTCGCAAATCATCCAGGTATTCTCAAAATCCCAGCCGGTGAAGCTGGCCTGATGCTTCATCTGTTCATCGGTCAGGGGCATCCCGATCATACTGGCAAGCTCATTGGCATCAGGCGGAGCAAGGAAGAAGCTTTGCACGGTTGACCCGCCAACCGTCTGCGTTCCCACGAGGCTGCCCATTGCGTAGCAGTTGCGGATCGCTCCATCGTAGTTCTCTCCAACCAGGCCCCCTGATTCGGGCTTCTGATTGTGAGGGAGAAGACTTCCTATGGCATAACAATCGACAATCGTAGCCATCCAATTGTATGCCACCAGTCCCCCCAGGAGACGATCGCTGGTCACTGTGCCGCTGGCGCAACAGCCGGAGATGGTTCCTTCGTTAGACGCCACCAGCCCGGCGACGCCATAGGAGCCCGTCACATTCCCACAGGCACGACTGTCAAGAATCTCACCAAAGTTGTACCCAACCAGACCTCCCATGCTGTCGTTGAACTCGCCACGACCCGAGACGTCGACAAATGCCTGACAGCGCCGGATCGTCCCAAAACGATTGCCCCCCACGAGCCCGCCGGCAGATCGATACGCAGAGATCGTACCGCTGGTGCGACAATCGATCACATTCCCTTCATTCCAGCCGGCCAGAATGCCTACGGACCAACTGTCTTCTTCGCCCACGACGTTGGCGTCCTTGATCTCAAGGTTCGTCACTGTAGCGCATGTGCCCACGATGGCAAACAGTCCCAGGCGGATGTCGCCCCGAATCGTCAGATGATAGACCGTGTGCCCCGCACCATCAAGATGACCCTGGAAATAGCAAATGGGCGCTGCCGACCACGTGATACCCGCTAGGTCAAGATCGTTCGTCAGCCTGTAGCAAGCAGACCAATCATGATGGTGGATTGCACCCAGGTCCTCCGTAGTAGCGATCAAGTATGGGTCCTCCAATGTGCCACCGCCGGCCAATTGTCGCGGTTCATAGCCACCGACGAGAGTCAACACAGGCTGTCCGCCGCCCTCCGGCACAAGCCATATATCGGCCGTACCATTCCCGCGTTCGCCTGCAAGATCCCAACCTTCAGCCAGAAAGGGGCCCGCATCACGCATTTCTGGCGTGCTCAGACCCGTACCTCCCGCGCTGCCGGATAATCCGCTGGCCTGGACATCCCAGAAGCAGTGGCCGACGACTGCCGCGTGTTCAGTGCGTCCCACGAGACCGCCGAGATTGCTGCTCGTGTGCCCGGCAGATACGCGTGCGGCGGCAAAACAGCGGGTGATGCGACCTGCCGCTGTGAAACACTGCCCCTCCGCCTCGCAGTACCACCCACCATGGAATCCGGCCAAGCCACCCACTTTCTGGCTGCCAGCTCCCGCGGTAACGGTGCCTGCGGCCAGACAATCGATGATGCAGCCCGGAGCATTCCATCCCACCAGTCCACCGAGACAGCTACTACTATCTCCAGCGGATACGTGGCCAATACTTTGACAACAGACGATATCACCCCAGTTCTGACCTGCCAACCCACCCAGGCAGGACGAGCCATTTCCTCCCACCACAATCACATTCTCGAGGCCCAGACGATACACTCGGCCGAAGTACCCGATCCTTCCGAACAGCCCAAGAAAGTCCCCGGTTTCGCCCTTGACCATCAGATGTCTGATCGTATGTCCGTGCCCATCGAGACAGCCGGCAAAGGCAATTCCCTGAAAGCCAGGCGTGTCATCTGTGTCCGGCGCAATCACAGCCCCTGTGAAAACTCGGCCGCCGGGCAGGTTCGGGTCCAGGTCGATGTCGTTGACCAGGACAAAGTGCTTGTCGAGCAGGTTGGGGTCAGAGCCGATGGCGACAAGCTGCGCGGCGGTGGCGATCTGGTAGGGGTCGTTGGGGTCACCCGTGCCGCCGGCGAAGTCGTGGGCCTGGGCGTTCAGACCACAGCAGGCCAGGAAGATAACAACGGTCTTGTGAAAATTACTTGCGTTCGCCAACACGGTTCTCTCCTTGCCTCATAGCCACATCACCTTTGCATAATGTTCGGGGACTCCGGCTTTCTTGACATTTAGTCCGGGAAAAGCGGGTGGCGTTACACATTTTTGCCACATCTCGGCGGTTGACAGAAGGCGGCCCAGGATATAGATTCGCGACATAGCGACCCAAAGAGGCTTCTGGTACGTATGTTGCCCCATGTTTGCGTCAACGGGCGTTGCCAGCTCGATTATGGAACAACAAGAAGGGAATGACTCATGGCAAATGTAGAGCGAAGTGTCGTAAGTGACCTGATCAACTTCCGGGGCATGCTATACGCCCCCCAGAATGAGAGCGGCGTGGTGTTCCTGTTCGGGAAGGTGGCGGAAGACCTGAACATGTACGTCGAGGAGGTCCGGCCGGAGCCGCCGGATGCCATCGTCCGACGCTTTACGGGCAAAGGCTGGGAGCGGCTGCGCGTCGAGTTCGAGTACCGGTCCAGCCAAGCCCGCCAACGAACTCAGGACCCCGACTATTGCGACATGATTGTCTGCTGGGAGCACGACTGGGCGGACTGCCCGCTGGAGGTGATCGAGCTGCGGGACCGGATCCGGGAGATTGAGAACCGGCCGATCCACAGGCCCGATGAGCCGCAGGATGGCGAGCGGGTGAACGACCTCAATGACTGGTTCGCGGAGCATCGAGTGCCGGAGAAGACGCGCGGCCTGTTCCAGGCGCTCGTCGAGCACGTCGAATCCATCAACGAAACCTGCTTCTACCGGGTCGGAAAGACCGTCATCAGCTTCCACAGCCCGCAACGCACCTTCCTCTATGTCCATCCGCGCCAGAATGTACTCAAACTGGTCCTCTTCACCGGCGGCGAGCCGCTCGGCGACGTGCAGCAGGCCCAGCACAGAGGCGCCGGCCAGAAATGGGGTTCCCTGTCCGTCGAGGACCAGGACCAATTGCTGGAAGCGTTCCCCTGGGTGGAGGAATCGTACAGGAGAGTCAGCGCGGCGATCACCAGGAATGAACGCATGGGATGGCGTGCGGCCCCCGAGGAGACAATGGAGACAGCGCCGCTGGCCTGATGCCGCTCCCGACTGGGTGTTCCTCCGCGCAACAGAGACAGTGGGATGGCATCGTCAAGCAATGCCCGGGACAGGATTTGAACCTGCACAGCCTTACGGCCACCAGCCCCTCAAGCTGGCGCGTCTGCCAATTCCGCCACCCGGGCGAGCTCCAAAAACGCATTATCGTGCGGCCAGCGGGGGTCTGTCAACGGGTATTTCGGCAAATGCGACCGCCGGCTCTTGCACCGATCCCAGGCGGCCGGTATTCTGTACGCGTCCTTTGCGATTCCTGCAACCAGAAACCTGGACTGGGAGAAATAGAGATGGAAAAGTGCGCAATCCGTAGATGCCTCCTCGCCCTCTTCGTCGTGGGCATGCTTCCCCTGGCCGGCTGCTTCATTTACAGCAATGACGTGAGCTACGGCGAGAAAGGAGCACCCGTCTCCGACCGCACGCTCGAGCAGATCGAATGCGGGAAGACCACGAAGAACTGGGTCGTGGCAACGCTCGGCGAGCCGTCGGAGCAGGAAACCACCAGTGACGGCGTCGAGGTCCTGAAGTACCGGTACAGCAAGACAGAGGAAAGCAACACTGTCTTCCTGCCGTTTCTGATCGTCGATGACGAGAAGAGACACGAGCGGACGATCTACTTCGAAGTCAAGGACGGCGTCGTCCAAAGGTACTGGAAGGAAGACCACAGAAGCTGATGCCGTGCCCTGGGCAGGCATCCGCGTCAGGTGCCACGTTGTTTGTCCCAGAGCAGAATGTGCAGTCGCTGTCCCAAGCGCAAGCCGGTCCGTTGGCACAGCTCGGCCACGATGCGAGAGCGGCTTAGAAGCTCCGCCGTCGTCGCCGCTTGCGGCATGAGCAGAACGCGCTCGGGCGGGAGCGGACCAAGCTCATCAAGCACCCTTTGAACCTCCATAATATCCTGCGACGACTCTACGACGAACTTGAGCTGGTAAGGATAGGCGCCGATCAGCCGCCGCACCGCCTCCGGGTTCAGCCGGATCGACTCATGCGCTCCGGCTCGCGCATCCGGATGTACCGCCGAGTTGGCCAGCTTCGGGCTGATGCTCATGAGGTCGCACGCGAGATCCGGCACAAACAGTACACCGGCGGTTTCGATCGTGATATGCTTGCCGAGGGCCTTCAGACGATGTGTCAGCTCGGCGAATCCCGGCCGGGGCGACAGGTCGGGGCCGACCATCGGCTCGCCGCCGGTCAGGACGACGAACCGGCACGGCCACTGACCGATCTGCTCCACGATCTGGTCCGGCTCAAGGGCGTCGCCCGCCGAGTAATCCCAGGCGTACGCCGTATCGCACCAGCGGCAATGGAACGGGCAACCCGCCAGCCGCACGAACACACTCGGCGTGCCGACCAATATCCCCTCGCCCTGCAACGAATAGAAGACTTCACTTACTCGCATCGATGAGCCTCTTTGGGTACCGTGTGAGAGGTGGTTACTCATCTCCGCCTGCATATTCGATCGGGTCGCGCAGTCCGGCCTCGGCGAAGCCTTTGAGCCGAAGCCTGCACGAATCGCACCGGCCGCAGCTTCGGCCCTGCGGGTCCGGGTCGTAGCAGCTATGCGTCAACGAATAGTCAACGCCCAGTTGCGTGCCGGTCCGGATGATCTGGGCCTTGGTCATATCGATAATCGGCGTACGGATTCGGTATCGGCCCTTGCCTTCTACGGCGGCCGCCGTCGCCAGATTGGCCATTTCCTCGAACGCGGCGATGAACGGGGCCCGGCAGTCGGGATACCCGCTGTAGTCCGTCGAGTTGACGCCGATGAAGATATCGAATGCACCCGTCACCTCGGCCCAGGCCAGAGCGTAGCTGAGAAAAATCGTATTGCGAGCGGGCACATAGGTCGGCGGAATGCCCGTCGATTCACCCAAATCCCGGCGGTCTTTGGGGACCTCGATGCCGGGATCGGTCAGTGCGGAGCCGCCGAAGGCCGCCAGGTCAATCTCGATCAATCGGTGCTCCACCGCGCCGAGGGACCAGGCCACCTTTCGGGCCGCATCGATCTCGCGTTTATGGCGCTGGCCGTACCGGAACGTGAGAGCATAGCAGGCGAAGCCCTCTTTCCGGGCGATCGCCAACGTCGTCGCGGAATCCAGTCCGCCGCTTAATAACACGATTGCTTTCTTCTCAGCCACGTTCAATCCTCAATGCCCGCTGCCACCGCCTTCCCGGCCCAGGACAGGCCTTAAAGCCGGCCCCTCCCCGTGCGGCCGGAACAAGAGTCCGGACCTCGCCGTAGTGGCGAATCGCCGGCCGAAATGCCCTGGCGGGCCGTGTATCGTATCGCCGCAGGCCCGGCCTGTCGATGCGTTTTGTATGGATTGGGGCTTGTCGCGCCGTGTCACGAGAGGTATACTAAGGAACATGGGATAATAAGGTATGGTTATGGGCGAACGCGAGAAGATCGAAGTGTTTGACAATCCGCGCTCGGGGCGTGAGTATCAGATTACCATTCGGTGTCCCGAATTCACGAGCGTCTGCCCCCGCACGGGCCAGCCGGACTTCGGCGAAATCACGATCGAATATTGCCCCGGCGCGAGCTGCATCGAGCTGAAAAGCCTGAAGCTCTACCTGCAGGGTTATCGGAACAGGGGCATCTTTTATGAGTCTCTGACCAACGATATACTGGACGACCTGAGCAGCGTGTGCAAGCCCCGCTGGATGAAAGTGACGGCCCGGTTCACCCCGCGCGGCGGCATTACCACGAACGTCGTGGCCGAGTACAAGGCAGGCAGCTAGCGCTTCTCGTCTGATCTGAGGTACCGAAATGCCTATCAAGTTTCACTGTAGTTGCTGCGGTAAGAAAATCGAAGCTCCTGATAGTGCCGGCGGCAAATGGGGCAAGTGCCCCGCCTGCCATACCAAGGTTTACGTTCCGCTGCCCCAGGTTGAGGACGAGCTGAAATTGGCTCCCGTCGATGAAGGCGAGGAACAGCGGAAGAAGCAATTGCTGCTGGAGACGTTTCGACTCACTCAGGACATCCTGCAGGAGAAGAACACTCCGGACGTCGGCCCCGCGGCGGGTCCGCCTGCGGATATCAGCCAGGAGCAACTGACGAACCACGTCATCCAGTACCTGCGACAAATGGCCAACGGCGAGCTCGACAAGGCCCAGCGCACGGCGGAGCTGATCGTGCCGCACCGCCGCAAAGTCTCCGCCATTCTGGACCACCTCGCCAAGAGCCATACGCCCGATCCCGAGTTAGAAGACATCCCGCAACAGGTGCTTTCCGGCCTGATCCGGAACTTGCGGACACGAATCAGCTAAATGTTTCATTCACCAACCGACCCGGTTCCGGAAATCGCTTCCCTGACGCCCCAGTCCCTGCGCGATTCCCGGTCCTTCTGAAAACACGTCGTGATAAGCATCCCGAATTGGCTTTGGAACACCATATTCGTACGCTTTACGTAGAGACGGCCCGACTCGGAACGGTCTCGACGTATGACTTGGAGAAACTCACCATGGCCGAGGAAAACATCGTCGTTCACGTCACCCACGAGGCCACCGGCAAAATTGGCGGCATCGGTGCGGTCCTGCAGGGCTTTTTCACGTGCCCCTCCTACCTGCAGGCGGTCCATCGCTCGATTCTGGTCAGTCCCCTGTTTGCCACGGAGGGTCCCATAGAAAGCCGGCTGGGCGAGGACGCAGAGATCCTGTACTCCTCGATCGACGGCTTCATCAACCCGGGGTACAGCCCCGCGTTCCGCCGGATCGAGAGTCTCTATAACGTTGGGATTGTCTACGGAAGACGAACCTTCGTGGACGAGCAGACGGGCACCCGCAGCACACCCGAAGTCCTGCTGATCGACGTGCGCTACATGGACATCGGCATGCTCAACGAGTTCAAGCGACGGCTCTTCGAGGAATTCGGCGTCCAGAGCCATTTGTACGAGCATTTGTGGGAATACGAGCAGTACGTCCGGCTGGCGCCGCCCGCGATCGCCGTGCTGAAGGCCCTCGGTGTCGCCGAGGGGCGGACGACCATCATCTCCCACGAGTTCATGGGCATGCCCACGGCCTTGGCGGCGATTCTGGAGCCGTACTGCAATTTCCGCACCGTGTTCTATGCGCACGAGGTGGCGACCGTGCGCCGCATTGTCGAAGAGAACCCCGGCCACGACACGATGTTTTACAACGTGATGCAGCAGGCACACCAAGACAAACTCTACGTCAGCGAGGTATTCGGCAATCAGCACACCTATTTCAAGCACGCACTCGTCGAGGCGGCGAAATACTGTGACCGGATTTATGCGGTCGGCGACTTCGTGGCGGATGAGCTGCGGTTCCTCACTCCCGAATTCGAGGCGGCGGATATCAACATCGTTTACAACGGCGTTCCCGCGTACGAGATCAGCCTCGCCCAGAAACGTGCGGCCAAGGAGAAACTCCAGCGTTACTGCCAGAACCTCCTGGGCTACACCCCGGATTACGTGTTCACCCACGTGACCCGACTGGTGCGAAGCAAGGGCCTGTGGCGTGACCTGCGCGTGCTGCACGAGATCGACAAGACGCTGAGAAGCCAGCGCAAGACGGCGGTGTTCCTGCTGCTGTCAACGGAGGTCTCGCGGCGCCGCAACTGCGATGTCTCCAACATGGAGCTGCATTACGGCTGGCCGCTGGCCCATCGCGAGGGCTGGCCGGATTTGTCCGGCGGCGAAGCGGACTTCTACACGGCCATTCAGCAGTTCAATGCCCGCAGCTACAGCATCAAGGCGATTTTCATCAATCAGTTCGGCTTCGACGCCCGAAGCTGCGGCCAGCAAATGCCCGACGACATGGAGTTCATCGATATCCGCAAGGGAACCGACGTCGAATTCGGACAGAGCATCTACGAGCCTTTCGGCATCGCTCAGTTCGAGCCGCTGACGTTCGGCGGGATCTGCGTCGTCAATACCGTGTGCGGCTGTGCCGGCTTCCTGCGCGATACCACCGCCGGACGAGAGGTCCGAAACGTGATCACCGCCGACTACACCAACCTCGGCGACTACCAGTACGCCGACCTCGAAGACCTGCTCCAGATCGAGCGCAAGGTGCGGGACCAGATCGAGACGGTCGAAGGGGCCAGGGTCGCCAAAGAGGTTCTGGAACGGTTGCCCAAGAACGACGCCGAGCTGGAAGCCATGATCCGCGAGGGCTATCGCCTGGCCTGCGACATGAGCTGGGACGTGGTCGTCAAAAAGTACCTGCTGAACGATCTCTCCAGAGCAGTCGACCAGCAGCGAGAGATGAGGAGCTATCTCCGGGCGTAGTTATACTATCGGGAAATCAGGGCGATCGCCAAGTTCGAAAACGGACTATCGAGGGCGCCAATTCTCTTCGCGGGGTGGCATCATCAGGTGCAGCTTGGCGACGGCTCTCTTGCCGTGCGAAAGACCATCGCCAGGGCTTTTGGCCTTGACGATGCCACCCGTCTCGTTAGCTGATCTTGCGGTTGCCCTGATCTGGGAGTCGCCACGTTGCTATTTTGGGCCGGTCTCGGCGAAGATTCCGTAGCCGGAGCCGTCCTGGCCCTCACTGATCCAGACCACCGCGTAGCGGCCGTCCGGGGCCATGGCTACTTCAGGATACCACTGCCGGCCCGAGGTAAACGTATTCAGGGCCAGTTCGGGACCTTTGAGCACACCATCCGACAGGCACCGTTGGGCGAAAATGCCGTAGCAGTCTCCGTCCTGCTCCTGGCTGTCCCAGACGACGAGATACTCCCCCTGGCCGTTGGTGGCGATACACGGATGACCTTGATTGCCTGCCAGATGCGTGTTGATGATGTAGGGCTCCGCGGTCGGTGAGCCGGCGGCGTCAAAAGTCTGCGTGCAGATGTCGTAGGGGAATGGACCAATGGCCCAGGCAACGGCGAATTGCCCCGCCTTGTCCACGGCGATCGACGGGCCGTACCACCGGCTGTTGAGATCGTCGGTGATGCGGACGGCATCCCCCGCCGGCGTGCCGTCCACGTCGAATTGTCGGAACATGATGTAGTCACCATAGGGCCGATTGTAGGTATCACCCATCCGGATCCACGCCACCACGAATTTTCCGGAATCATCCATGGCGACGTCCGGCCAACATGCCTGGGCTTTATCGCTGACGACAAATTCGTCGCTGGCGGCCGAGCCATCCAGATTGAAAACCCGTCCCGCCACGTGGCCTTTGCCCACGTAGCTGCCGCCGGTCCAGTTCGTCCAGACAATCACGAAGGTGCCGCCGGAATCCATGCTGATGCTCGGCATGGATTGGGCCGCAGCCGAAGAAGACAGCCCGACCACAAACTCCTCCGTCAGCGGCTGCCCCTCGGCATTGAATATCCGGGCAACGAGATCACAATTTCCGTCCTGTGAAACCACCCAGGCAACGATGACATTGCCCGACGTCGTCATCGCTACAGCCGGCGCCCAATTGTCCACATCGATTTGCACCTGATTGACTTTGAATTCCCCGCCGATGGGCAAGCCGGTTGCCCGGAAGCAACGGGCATAGACCCCGCCGCCTCGCCCATCGGCCACATGGCTCCGCCAGGCCACGACAAAGTTCCCCGCGTCATTCATCGCCACAGATGGATGCGTCTGATTGTGCTGCGTGTAGCTGTTCACCTGAAACTCAGCCCAGCAACCCACCGCCAGGGCCAGGATAATCACCGGCAGCGCGCATAACTCTCGCTTAAGCATATACGTACTCCTTCCTCGTTCCTGAGATGGAATCCCGCGTCAGACCCTACTCACTTTTCCCGCCAACTCATTTTGGCGCATTCACATATTACGACGCGAAACCAAGGGCTTTGTTACAGGAAAAAAGTGGGAAAAACCCAGAATTGGTGAAAGAAAGCCATAGAGCCCCTCTGGGAACCGATTCCAGTCGCACGGACATGCAAATGGCAGGGAGCCCATGACTCATAGGTCCATACTCAAATGGCCTGTTCCACTGGCCGGTTGCTGTCGCCGAGGTATAATAGGCAGGCAAACGGCTGCCGGCTGCCGTGGAAAAGACCTGTCGACGGAAAGGATGCGTCATGCATAAGTGGCGGAGAATACTGCACTTAGGTCAACACCACATCCCTGTGCTCCCGGGCAAAAAACAATGTCTTATGGCGGCGCTCATTCTGGGCACGATGCTCGGCGGATGGCCCGTGCTCGCGGCCCAATTCGACCCGATCGCCCTGCACCCCGAGAACCCCCATTACCTGCTCTGGCGGGGCAAGCCGACTGTCCTGATCACCTCCGGAGAACATTATGGGGCGGTACTGAACCGGGCCTTCGATTACCGGCGTTACCTGGCAACGCTGCAATCCCAGGGATTAAACCTGACGCGTACCTTCAGCGGCGCCTATTGCGAGCCGGTCGGCGCGTTCAAGATACAGGGAAACACCCTTGCGGCGGCCCGAGGCGATCTGCTCTGCCCGTGGGCTCGAAGCGATATGCCCGGCTATGCCAACGGCGGCAACAAGTTCGATCTGACGAAATGGGACCCGGAGTATTTCCGGCGGCTGACCGACTTCGTCGCCGAGGCGGGCCAGCGCGGCATCGTGGTCGAGATGGTCCTTTTCTGCCCCTTCTACGAAGACAGCATGTGGCAATTGAGTCCGATGAACTCGTCCAACAACATCAACGGCGTCGGCCAGATTACACGCACCGAGGTCTACACGCTCAAGCACGATGATCTGCTGGCTGTGCAGGATGCGATGGTGCGACGGATTGTCGAGGCTCTGAAAGATTTCGACAATGTCTACTACGAGATCTGCAACGAGCCGTATTTCGGCGGCGTGACCGACGGGTGGCAGAACCACATCGCGGAGACGATCGTCAAGGCCGAATCAATGTTCCAGAAGAAACACCTCATCGCACAGAACATTGCCAACCAGTCAAAGAAGATTGAGAACCCGAATCCCTATGTCTCCATTTTCAACTTCCATTATGCCAAGCCGCCGGTCGCCGTGACCGAGAATTACCACTTGAACAAAGTGATCGCGGATGATGAGACAGGATTTGCCGGGGAGGAGCGCGTCAGGCCCTATCGGCTGGAAGCCTGGGATTTCATCCTCGCCGGCGGCGCTGTCTATGACAACCTTGATTACTCCTTTACCGTCGGATCGGAAGATGGGACCGCTTCGATTAACGCTCCCGGCGGAGGCGGGCCGGAGCTGCGAAAACAACTCCAGATTCTCGAGAACTTCATCCATGATTTTGATTTCGTCCGGATGAAGCCGGAGGATTCCATCATCCAGAGCACCCTGCCGAAGGATGTCACCGTCCGCGTGCTGTCGGAGGCCGGGCGGGCCTACGCCGTTTACGTCCACGGCGACAACCTTACGGAGCTTGCCCTCGAACTGCCGGCCGGCCCGTATGAAGCCGCATGGGTGAATACGAAGACCGGAGAGCTCGAGAAAACCGAATCTTTCCAACAGGAGGGCGGCTCTCACACACTGCAGGCCCCCCAGTACGTCGACGACATTGCCCTGCGAATTCACGGCCGAAGGAGAAACCGCCAGGCTCTGCTGTTCACCAGTGATTTCGCGAACCGGGATTTCCAAGGCTGGCGGGCCTCGGGCAATCGGCCCACCATCACTCAAAGCCCGACACGCGCGGGAAAACGTGTCATGCGAAGCTCTCTGGACAGGGACAACGACCGGTACCCGGATCGGACCGAGGTCAGCGGCCCGTATGCCGACATCGGCAAAGAGTATTGGTACGGATTCAGCATTTTCCTGCCCGAGGACTACGTGCCGGACCGGGTCTGGGAAATCGTCGCGCAGTGGCATGCCACGCCGGATTCCGACATCGGCGAGAAGTGGCGCAACCCGGTCATGGCCCTGTCCACGACGGGTGGGCGATGGAGCTGGGTAAGCCGCTGGGATGCCAAGAGAAACACATTCGAGAGCGGCAAGAGGGAATATGGCGGGACCCGGGAGTACGACCTGGGACCGTACCAGAGGGGCGCCTGGACCGACTGGGTCGTGCACGTCAAATGGTCCTATCGGCCGGACGGATTCCTGCAGGTGTGGAAAGACGGCCGGAAGGTCATCGACCAGGATGGCCCGAACGCCTTCAATGACGCCAAGGGCCCCTTCTTCAAAATGGGCCTGTACAAAGGCTGGGGGGACCCCAAGAAGCGCTCCGACGCTGTGAGTAAGCGTGTCGTCTATCACGATGAATTCCGCATGGCCGGGGCGGACGCCAGTTACGCGGATGTGGCACCGGGGCTGCATTAGCTGGCATTCTGCACCAGAAACCTGGAAGGCATCACGAAATATCGGACGGTGTTCTCGAACTACGGATGTCCTCAATTCTTGTTGAGGCACGGGCGGTCACACGCTATAATTATCCGTGATGCAAGCGAACAACGACATTCTGAGTCTGCTGGAAGCAAGGAGTGCTCAGTTGGCCAGGGAGATTCAACGTGCGGTCATCCTGCAGCCCGGCGCTCTGGGGGATTGCCTGCTGACGCTGCCGCTAGTACGACTCATGAAGGAAGCCCTGGACCTGGGTGGGGTCGATATCATCGGCCATGCGGATTATGTAGGCATTCTGCCGGAGCGGACCTGCGTGGATGGTATTCAGTCGATCGATTCGGCACAGTTGCACCGGCTGTTCATCGAGCCGACCAAATTCGATCTGGCGGACCGGGACCCGCTCATCCATGTGTTCGCCGACTACTCCTGGATCGTCAGCTTCCTGAGCGAGCCGAACAGCGACTTCGAGCAGAACCTGATCTTCACCGCCAATTGCAGTCACAGCGCAGAGGTCATCACCCTGTCGATGAAACCGCCGGAAGGCGTGCCGCAGCACGTCGCACAGTTCTACGTGGAGCAGTTCGCACGGCAAAGTGAGCTGCCGTTGGAGCGGGCCCGGATCAGCGAAAAGAGCATTTCGATCAAAGTCACCGAGGCGGACCGGGACCACGGCGTGGACCTGCTGGAGCAGACGGGAATCGATTTGTCCAGGAGACTGGTCGTCCTTCACCCCGGCAGCGGTGGTCAGAAAAAATGCTGGCATCTGGACAACTTCCTGAGTGTGGCGAAAGGGCTGTGCTGCCGAGGGATCGAGGTACTCTTTCTCCTGGGACCTGCCGAAGTAGAGCGGCTTCGCCCCACCGAGAAGATGTACCTGGTCAGCGTGGCGAAGTGCGTGGCGCATTTATCCCTGGCTCAGGTTGTGGGGCTTTTGAGCTGTGCCGACGCGTTCGTGGGCAACGACAGTGGTGTGACGCATCTTGCGGCGGGGATGGGACTGCGAACCATGGCCCTGTTCGGGCCGACCGACCCGGCCGTATACAAGCCACTCGGCCCGGCGGTGACGGTGTTTCGGGACGCGGACGAGGGCTTTGCCGAGCGGCCTTCTCTCCGTCTCCAGAAGATGGTACTCGACAGCCTGACCTTTTAGGCCGGGGCTCGCGGCCACACCGATTTCGGCCACCATGAGCGTAGCATTGGCAACTTGATGATTGCCGCGTTCCCGGATGGTATAGAAGCGACGCGATTTCCCCGCGAGTTCGCGCCGGTCAGGTTGACTATCCTGAATCTCAAGGTAGACTGGACTGCTTCCGACGCTTGCTGGTAAATGAGTGGCACGATGCAAGAACGAACACTGGGTGAAATCGCACAATACGTAGGCGGCCGGGTCTGCGGCGACCCGAGCATCAGGATCCGGGCCGCGGCCACGCTCGGCGAGGCCCGGGAAGGCGACATCAGCTTCCTGGCCAATCGCCGGTACGAAAAGCAACTGGAGAGCACAAAGGCCAGTGCCGTAATCGTCGGGCAGGAGATGCCGGACACCGCCGTCGCCCTGCTGGTGTCGGAAGATCCCTATTTTGCGTTCACCCAGGTTCTGGTGCTGCTGTATGGCCACCGTAAGCACAAAGAAGTCGGCATCAGCCCCCGCGCCTCCATCGCCGGCAGCGCGACGATCGGGCCGGGCTGTCACGTCCACGACTTCGCCACCGTTGCCGACAATGCGCGGATCGGCAGCGGATGCATTATCTACCCGTGCGCCTATATTGGCGAAGGCACGCAAATCGGCAGCGACTGCATCCTCTACCCGAACGTCACGATCTACGATGGGTCCCGGATTGGAAATCGCGTCATCATTAACGCCAACTCCACGATTGGCGTCGATGGATTCGGCTATGCGACCCACCAGGGCGTGCACTACAAGATTCCGCAGGTCGGCGGTGTGGTGATCGAGGATGATGTGGAGATCGGAAGCTCCTGCAGCATCGAGCGAGGGACCGTCGGAGACACCGTCATCGGTCAGGGCAGCAAGCTGGGCGACCTCGTGACAATCGGGCACGGCACGCGAATCGGCCCCTACTGCCTCCTCGTGGCGCAGGTCGGCGTGGCCGGCTCGACTACGGTGGGGCATCACTGCACGATCGGCGGTCAAGCCGGTGTGGTCGGGCATATCACACTCGGTGATAACGTTACCGTGGGCGGGCGGGCAGGCGTCGCCGGCAGCATTCCGGATGGAGAAACCGTGCTGGGTGCGCCGGCCATTGAGGCCCACCAGGCCCGGCGGGCGTACATGATGATTCCGTACCTGCCGCAGATGCGCCGGGATATCCGCCGCCTGCAAAACCAATTGCAGAAAATGATGGCTTTCACGAAGGGCACCGCCGACGGCCCGGCCGAACCACAGGATGGCAAGTGAACGGCATGCAACCTGATTCCGGAATGATGGATGCGAAGCCCGTCGGCTTGATTGCCGGAGGAGGCCGGCTCCCCTTCATGGTGGCGGCCGGAGCCCGAAAACAGGGACACAAGGTCGTTTGCGTCGGGCTGGCCGACTACGTCGAGGAGAAGTTGGCCGCCGCCGTGGATGTCTTTTATCTCGTGAGCGTCGCGCGACCGGGCGGTTGGATCCGCAGGCTCCGCCGGCAGGGCGTCACGAGGGCCGTGATGATCGGGCAGGTGACGAAATCGCACCTGTTCACACCCCGGCGCATTCTGCGGTACGTGCCCGATTGGCGGGCCTTTCGGGTCTATTACTGGCGGCTGCGCGGCAAGAGCCGGCAGACGGACACCCTGCTGTCGGCCCTGGCGGACGAGCTGGCCAGCGGCGGCGTATATTTGGAGAATTCGACTATGTATTGCCCGGAACATCTTGCGGAGGCCGGAGTCATGACCCGGCACCGGCCGGGGCGGCAAGCGGAGGAAGATATCCAGTTCGGCTGGCCGCTGGCCAAGAAGCTGGGGGAACTGGATATCGGCCAGGCGATCGCCGTCAAGGAGAAGGAGGTGATTGCCGTGGAGGCCATTGAAGGCACGGCGGCGATGATCAAGAGGGCCGGCCAGTACTGCAAGGCCGGCGGCTGGACGCTGATCAAAACGTCCAAGCCGAACCAGGACATGCGCTTCGACGTTCCCTGCGTGGGACCGGAAACGATCCGGGATCTGGCCGGCAACGGCGGCAAGTGCCTGGTCGTCGAGGCGGGCAAGACCATCATTATCGACCGGCCCCAGACCATCGAGCTGGCCAATGAGCTGGGAATCTGCGTTCTCGGACGATGACACGACTCCGCCTGGAGGCAGCAAGCGTTACGGCCTTATGACTTACAGTGACAACAGTCGTTCTCGCAGGTGTGCCTGGCTTGGCAAGCGAATTCATTCCGTCGCCTGGCGAATTCTGTCTGCCGTGCTCCCCGTGGGATATACGGGAAAAGCGGACAGTAGTTTCGCGACGGATGCGAAGATTGTTCGTTGCGTTGACGACCTGGAAGCCTGCATACAACAGGGACGGACCATCAAGGCCGGCGGTCCTATCGACGTCTGTCGTACCACCTGGCGGGGCCGTGATGTGGTCATCAAGTGGTACAAGCATGTCGGCTGGATGCATTCCCTTCGCCATACGCTCAAGGGGTCGCGCGCGCGTCGCGCCTGGGTGAACGGCCGCCGGCTCCCAGGTCTGAATGTTCCTACGCCGCGACCTCTGGCTTTCCTCGACGAGCACCGCGGGCCGTTTCTATGGCAGTCATACCTGATTACCGAATACGTGGACGCACCGATTCTTTACAGCGTCCTGCGCGACGAGCGCGTGCCCGCAGGCCGCAAACGGCGGCTGGTCCATCAGACTCTCCGGCTCATCGACCGGCTGGGGTCGCGCGGCATCAGTCACGGCGACATGAAGCATACCAATATCCTGTGCCTGGACAGCCGGATCATGCTCACCGATCTCGACGGCATGGAGGTCCACCGACTCCCTTGGCTTTCCCGGCAGCGACGTGGCAGAGACATCGCCAGGTTCCTCCGGCGCATGCCGGTGTGGCAAGCACCCGATGCCGAGGCCGCACCCTCGGCGGCATGCCAGAAGCAGGAACCCGCGTTCATGAGGCTCGAGCACCCTGCAGGCGTGCTCTGGGTCAACCGGGACCTTCGCAACGAGCGACTGGAAAAGGCCCTCTCGACCGGACGAAAGGGCTTGGCCGAACAGTTTCGGCTTGAGCCCGTCCACGCGATCAGCGGCTCGCAGGTGAGCCGGTTCATGGTGGCCTTCAATGGAATAGAACGACGTGTCTACTGCAAAGAGTTCGTGGAGAGGTCGGCACTGGATCGGCTCAAGCACCTCGTCCGACCGAGCCGCGCCGTGCGGGACATGAACGCCTCGTCGATGCTGAGCAGGCGTGGCTTCCAGGCAGCACAAGTCGTCCTGGCCGGGGAAGTCCGGACCGGCCTGCTCAAGAGTACAAGCTTCCTGGTCACTCTAGAGATTGCCGACGCCCACCCGATCTCCTTGTATCTTATTCAAAAGTCAGACGCGGTTGGCGTCTGCTCTCTGGAAGAGAGGCGGCAGTTGTTGAGGCAGTTCGGGCAGACGGTCGGTCGCATGCATCACGGCAATATTGCCCATGGAGACCTGCGGGTGGGGAATACGTTGGTGCGCCGGACAGACGGTCGCTGGGAGTTCTTCTTCATCGACAACGAACGGACCCGGAAGTGGTTCCACCTGCCCGACCGCCTGCGGCTGAGAAACCTCGTCCAAGTCAACATGTTGCCGCGGGGAATCAGCCACACCGACCGACTCCGGTTTTTCCAGGCCTACCTGCTGATGAACCCCTCGGTCCGTCCCCGCTACAAGCGCTGGGCCAAGCGAATCATGGCCGTGACCCACCGGCGTCTGCTCTTCCTGAAAAGGCTGGGTCGTTTGGGTGAGACGACGTGGCGTTTGACGCCTGCCGATGAGCATCAGTAGATGCACGCGCACTCACGACAAGTCGCGCGCTGCCGCGAGAATATGCAGCATATCCGAGATCTGCCCGCGCCGGAATGGGACGCGACAGATTAGACCTTGCTCCGTGCGCCGCGCGGCCATAGAATCAGGCACGATCGTCGACGCCACGGTTGCCGGGGTGTTCGCTTGGCGCCGGCCAGGATCGGGAATTCGATTGCTATGTCACGAGCGATTTCGGGTGTGGGCAGCGCCATGATAAGCAGATTCATGTTCATCAACGCCGTTGACGTGAAGAAAGAGGTTGAGACGACTCTTCCCCCCTTGGGTTTGGGCTACCTGGCCAGCTCCCTGAGAAGGGAGTTTGGCCCTGACCGATTCGCATTCGAAGTGGTCGATCGGGACGTCGAGCGACAAATCAAAGCGTTCCAGCCGGACATCGTGGGCATCACGTCGGTGAGCCAGAACTACAACAGGGCCATAGAGTACGCCCGAATCGCCAAAAGACATGGTCTCCCGGTCATCGTCGGCGGCGTGCATATTTCCGCTTTGCCGGCTACGTTATCCGCGGACATGGACGTAGGCGTCATCGGCGAGGGCGAAAGGACGATCATCGAGCTCGTCACCCTTTTTGAACAAGAAGGATGTTTCGAACCGGAATCATTGGCGAAGCTCGGCGGCGTCGTTTTTCGCCGCAACGGTGAACTGATCATTACCGGCGAGCGGCCCCCCATCCAACCCCTCGACTCCCTCGCCGCGCCCGCCCGAGACCTGTTCAAAATCCGGAAATCAACGTACATGTTCACCTCCCGCGGCTGCCCCTACCGGTGCCGTTTCTGTGCGTCGTGCCGCTTCTGGGGGAAAGTCCGCTTCTTCTCCGCCGAGTACGTGGTCCAGGAGATCAAGAACCTCATCCAACAATACGGCGTCGCAAAGATATCCTTCTGGGATGACCTGTTCGTGGCGGACCGGGCGAGATTAAAAAAGATACGAGACCTCCTGAAAGAGGAGGGAATCCTGGGGAAGGTGGAATTCACTTCCAACGTGAGATCGAACCTGGTCACCGACGAGCTGGCACTGCTGCTGAAGGAAATGAATATCGGATCGGTCGGGATGGGTCTGGAGTCCGGCTCTCCCACCACTTTGGAGTACCTCAAGGGGGGAAACGTGTGCCTGAAGAACCACGTGGACGCCATCAACATTCTCCGAAGGCACGGCATAAAATTCCGCACCAGTTTCATCATCGGCTCACCCCAGGAGACCCGCGAGGGCATCCTGCAGACACTCTCGTTCATCAAGGAAAATCGGTTGAGCAGCTTCGACATATACGTTCTGACTCCCTTTCCCGGGACCCCGGTGTGGGACTACGCCAGGGCAAGGAATCTCGTTGGCGAGGACATGAACTGGGACCGCCTGAACGTGCATTTCGGCGTGAATCACCATGATGCGGTGATTCTCTCGGAGACGCTGACGAGGGAGGAGATCTACGAACTGTTCCTGCGGTTTGCAGAAATCAAGGGCCGGGCCAGAATCAGGAAGGCCTTGCGAAATCCCAAGTCTCTCCTGAAACTGCTCGCCAGGGCTCTCTCTGGTAAACCGTTGGTTGAGAGATGACAAAGGACGGCAAAAGAAATCTGGACCCTGCCGGAGGTATGAACAGTCTGTCCAGCAAGCCCAGAAGATACTATGAGGGCGAACGAACAGACATGCTCAAGTACATCCCCCCAACGGCCCGAACCACGTTGGAATTCGGCTGTGGTTTCGGGGGGTTCTCCGCTCTGCTCAAGGACCGACGCAAAACCGAGAGCTGGGCAGTTGAGATTGACGGCGCGGCGGCTCAAGAGGCATCGAAAAAACTGGATACCGTCATCCACGCGGATGCCCTCGCCAGCATCGCCCGGATTCCGGACAAGCACTTCGATTGCGTCATCTTCTTCGACATCCTTGAGCATCTGGCCGACCCCTACAGTCTCTTGCTGGCCGTCAAACAAAAGCTGACCGAAACCGGCGTCGTCGTCGCTTCCATTCCCAACATCAGGTACTACCGCGCGTTCATGGATTTTGTGATCCACGGGAACTGGGAGTACCGGGACCAGGGGGTAATGGACAGGACCCATCTGAGGTTCTTCACGCGTAAGAGCATCATCAACACGTTCGAGCGGCTGGGGTTCCGGATTTTGACCCTCGAAGGGATACACCCGACATCGAGCCGGACCTGTAGACTGTTGAATGGGCTCCTCTTGACTGCCTTGTCCGACGTCCGGTACAAGCACTTCGCCGTTGTGGCGGCACCCAGGATGGCGGACTGACGCCATGAAGCTGTCTATCATTATCGTCAGTTGGAACGTAAGAGAAGTTTTGCTGGATTGTCTGCAGTCCATCGACCGGCACCCTCCTTCGGAGAACTTTGAGATTATCCTTGTCGACAATGCGAGCACCGATAGGACCGTGGACGCGGTCCGACCAGATTTCCCTCAGGTGAGCGTCATGGCGAACGACCAAAACCGCGGGTTTGCCGCCGCGAACAACCAAGGCCTCGCCGGCGCGCGCGGCGAGTATCTGCTGCTTCTGAATCCCGATACGATCGTGCATCCGCACTCGCTGAATACTCTTTGTGCGTTCATGGATCGCCATCCGGATGCAGGCGCCTGCGGACCGAGACTCCTGAACGAGGATGGGACGATCCAAGCCTCGGTGAGACGATTCCCCTCCTTTCGCGGGGCTCTCTACCGCTACACGATTCTCCGGTATCTGCACGTTTTTCGCGGGCAGTATGAGGCATGGTGGATGAAGGACTTCCGGCACGACAGGCAGATGGACGTCGACCAGCTCATGGGAGCGGCCCTGATGCTCAGACGCGCGGCGGTCGACCAGGTCGGGCGGATGGACGAACGCTTCTTCCTGTATTACGAGGAGGTCGATCTATGCTACCGGCTCAAACAGGCCGGCTGGCGAGTCGTCTTTGTCCCCGAAGCGATTATCACGCACCTGGGGGGCCAATCGTCGAAGCAAGTGCCCGTCGCCAAACGCGTGATGGCACTGAGCAGTCTGCTGCGCTATTTCCGAAAACATCGAGGCCCCGCCACCACGGGCCTGTTCAACTGCCTGTTCAAACCCGCCGTCCTCGCGCGAGAGCTTTGTGAGATGGTGGCGAGCAGCGCTGTGTACGCGGGCTCGCTGCTCACCTTCAACAGTGAGAGACGTCGGAAAGCCGCAGAGAAGATTGGGAGCTCGGCGACCCTGCTCGGGAAACACTCCTGGTGGCTGCTGTTCAAGGCGTAGGGCTCTGCAGGCATGACGCGATCAAGCCGGTGAATTCCTGGCCGATGACGCTTACATCGAAACTTCCCACCGTGCGCAGCCCTTCTCTTCCCATCTGCTCACGAAGCTGTGCATCCTCGATCAATTGGCTGAGCTTCTCCACCCATTCGGACTCGGTGGTCGCCAGAAGCCCCGTGACCCCCTCCCGGGCATACTGAGCGTTCACACCAACGGGCGAGGCAACGACAGGCAGCCCCGCCGCATGGTATTGCAGGATTTTGAACCCGCATTTTCCTCTCGTGAACGGGTTGTCGGGTAAGGGGGCCAGGCCGATATCGCTCGTCACCAGATCCGCGGCCTCCGTCTGACTGGACCACGCGCACTTCTCCACCCGCATGGACTCCAGGTCAAAGAACTCGTTGCAGATCATCCGCAGACGGACCTGATCGAATCGCCTGCCCAACTCTTCGAGGGCCGGCCGGATCTCCGAGAGGTACTTGAGCGTGCTGCGGCTTCCAATCCAGACTAATCGTACGCTCCCGCCGCGCTCTCGCTGCCCTGCGGCGCGATACGCGCCGACATCCAGGCCGGTCGGCAGGACCCGGACGTTGCGATTGTATCGCCGTGCGTGCTCCGCGAGGTAGTCGTTGCCGGCTATGACCAAATCAGACAATCCCGCGGGTCGGCCGAAGCGACGAAACCTTGCCCGCGAGATCCGCTCCGGCCGGCGATCACTGTACATGATCGCATCATCGAAATCGTAGATGACCTTCCCGCAATACCGCCGCAGCCAGAAAGCGTCCCACGCGTTGAGCATCTTGCGATGCAGCAAAACACCGTCGAAATGCCGTGCAGATGCAAAAACCTCTCTCCGCTTCAGCATGCCGGCAGGGAGCCGGACGACCTCACACTCGATCCCCCTGTCGCGCAACAGGTCCAGGTAGTTACCAATGCGCTGCCTGAAACTCGCACGGTCCGGGTTATTGCTGATTATGAGCAATCGCATGGGTTACGGATCGGAATTTGAATAGGCTGAGACTCAGCACTCTCGTGTCGTACCATGGCTGGATTATACGAACGCCCGATGTGCAGTCAACCGGTTTCCACGAGCACCATTCACGATTGACGGACTATGGTGCGGGGCGTATATTCGGGAGTTGACCGAACGCTTACTGAGGCCAAGGAGAGCCACGATGGCAGAAGACAAACCGCTGGTGAGCATCTGCATTCCGCACTGGCAGGTCAAGGAGTTGGTGACATTGTGCCTGCGTGCGATCCGCAAATATACCAAGGGCACGCCGTATGACGTGATCGTCGTGGATAACGGCTCCCAGGACGATTCACTCGACTATCTGAGGAGCCTGCCCTGGGTCCGGCTGATCGAGCGCGGCGAGCAGACGCCGGAGTTCTGGGTCAAGGCGTTCATCACGGCCCTGGACGTCGGCTTCGCCCACAGCCGCGGCAAATACTTTCTGATCATGCACACCGACACGGTCGTCAAGCATCCGGACTGGCTCGAGCGGCTGATGGCGCCGCTGGAGGCCGACCCGAAGTGCGCCGCATCAGGCGCCTGGAAGCTCGAGCTGCGGCACCCGCTCTTTGAATTCACGAAGCGCGTCACCGACACCAAGAAGGTCAAGCTCTGGCTGCGGCGGACGTTCCTCGGCGATGACAAGGCACGGCAGTTGAAGCGGGAACTCTGCCCGCGTGACTACTGCGCCCTGTATCGTTCCGCACCGATCCGGGAGCTGGGGCTGCGCTTTGACCACGGGGGCCGCTGGGACGGGTACACCGCCGCCGAGCAGATGTATTATCAGCTCAAGGAGAACGGCTACCGGGCCGAGGTGATTCCGACGCCGGAGATGATGCGGTACATGGTGCACCTGGCCCACGCGACGGCCGGGCTGCGCCCCGGGCAACGCCGGTTGGACCATCGACACGCACAGAAGAAGTCCGAGCGGAAGATCCGCCGCTTGTTCGGCTCCGAATTGGCCAAGAGTCTCGCCGCCGACACGTCCCTGGACCGCTGACCCGCCGTGCCTCAGCGGTTGCCGTACATCTTCTCGTAGTACTGCTGATACTGGCCCGAGACCACATTCGCCAGCCATTTCTGGTTGTTCAGGTACCAGTCGATGGTCCGGGCGATGCCCTGCTCGAAAGTCACGGACGGTTTCCAGCCCAGCTCGCTCATGATTTTCCGCGCCTCGATGGCGTAGCGCCGGTCGTGTCCGGGCCGGTCCTTGACGTGGCGAATCAGCGTCGGCGGCTTGCCGAGATGCGCCAGGACAATGTTAACGACTTCCAGGTTCGCCTTTTCATTGCAGCCGCCGATGTTGTAGATCTCTCCGGGGGGCGCCTGCTCCAGCACGTGCCAGATCGCCGTACAATGGTCGTATACGTACAGCCAATCGCGAACCTGCATGCCGTCGCCGTAGACCGGAAGCTCTCTGTCATGGAGGGCGTTATGAATCATGAGAGGGATGAGCTTCTCGGGGAATTGATAAGGCCCATAGTTGTTCGAGCATCGGGTGATGTTGTACCGGAGCCCCCAGGTATGGCCGAAGGCCCGCACCAGGTGATCCGCCGCCGCCTTGCTCGCCGAATAGGGCGAATTCGGACTCAGCAGCGTCTGCTCGGTGAATTTTCCGTCCGGCCCGAGCGCCCCATAGACCTCATCGGTGGAGACCTGGAGGAAGCGGTCGAGATTCCTATCACGGGCCGCCTCCAGGAGCGTCAGCGTACCCGTGACGTTGGTCTCAACGAAAATCTTGGGCCCCGTGATGGAACGGTCCACGTGGCTCTCGGCGGCGAAGTTGATGATGGCATCGATACGATGCTCCTCGAGGAGTCTCGCGACCAGTGGGCCGTCGCAGATGTCGCCGTGCACGAATGTGTACCGCTCATGGTCGCGGTACTCGGCGAGATTCTCCAGGTTGCCGGCATAAGTCAGCTTGTCGAGGTTCACGACCAAACAGTCGGGCTGTTCCGTGAGCACCATCCGGATAAAATTGCTCCCGATGAAACCGGCACCGCCCGTAACCAGAATCCGTCTCATAGTTGTTTCAGGAACTCCTCGAGAGGTTCCTGCCAGGGCCGGATCGGCTCGCTCAGCAGGGGTTGGATTTTGCTGCAGTCAAAACGGCTGTTCAGAGGTCGCGCGGCCGGGGCGGGAAGATCGGCGGTGCGGCAGGGCTGCAGATCGATCGACCGGCCGAGGTGATTAAAAACGAAGGCCGCGATGTCGTAGCGGCTGACGAATCCCGCACTGGCAAAATGGAACAAGCCCTCTGTTTTCTTCTCCAGGAGATCACAGACGGCTTTGGCCACTTCGGCGGTTGCGGTAGGCGAGCCGACCTGATCGTTGACGACCTTGACCACCTGCTGATCCTGGGCCCGCTTCAGCAACCGGGTGATGAAATTGTTCCCGTGCCGGCCGTAGGTCCACTGGAGCCGAACGATGCAATACGAGCAGCGGCTCTCGCGTAAAAGCCGCTCGCCCGTCAGCTTGCTTTTCCCGTACTCGTTGATCGGGTGCGGCATATCCGTTTCCCTGTACGGCCGGTCCAGCTTGCCATCGAACACAAAATCCGTGCTGAAATGAAGCATCCATTTGCGATTGCCCCGGGCCAACTCCCCCAAACAGCCCACGGCCTCCGCGTTGGCGCGATGGGCAAGCTGCTTGTCCGTCTCCGCTCCGTCCACGTTCGTATACGCCGCCGCGTTGACGAGAATGTCGGCACTGCGAATGATCTGCTTGCGGTGCCCGGCGTTGGTGATGTCCCACTCGGGCAGATCATAGACACGGACGTCCAAGCCTTTCCGCGTACAGGCCGCCGCCAGGTCCGTCCCCAGCATGCCCCTGCCCCCGAGAATCGCCACCACTTGCCTACCCATCCCGCCGCGTCCAATCATAGGGAATGTCGTTATCGTGAGGATGAGTGCGAAACTCATCCGGGCTCGCGTGGTTGTACGGTTCGGAGACGATGTTAATGATGAACGCCTCTTCCCGGCCCACGCACATCCATCCGTGCTGCACGCCCGGCGGAATCCGCACCAAACCGGGACAATGCTCGCCCAGATAGATTTCGTGCACCGTGCCCCGGGTCGGCGAGTCCGGCCGGGCATCGTAAAGCGCCACCTTCACCGTGCCGCGCACGGCGTAAAAGTGATCGGTCTGCTTCTTGTGATAATGCCACGCCTTCACCACCCCCGGATACGTCGTAGTGAAGTACACCTGGCCAAATTTCTCAAACCAGGGGTCATCTGCCCGCATGATCTCGCCCAGCCGGCCGCGCTCGTCGGGAATCACTTTGGCGCGACGTACACCAAAGCCCTCGATGAGCCCGCCGGAGCTCCGGACGATCAGCCCCTCGTCCACCAGAACCGCTTTCAAAGGCAGGATCTGTTTTTTCATTCCGGCGGCTCCCTGTTCACCATCTCACTGGCGCGTACGAGTGACTCGAACGTTCCGGCATCCGTCCACCAGCCGTCCAGGACATCGCAGGCCAATTGCCCCTCTCGGATGTAGGCATTATTCACGTCCGTAATCTCCAGCTCTCCCCTGTCCGACGGTTTCAATGTCCGGATGATGTCGAAGACCGCATGATCATACAAATAGATGCCGGTGATGGCGTAATTCGATTTCGGCTTTTTGGGCTTTTCCTCGACACCGAGGACTTTCCCGTCGTGAATCTCGGCCACGCCGAACCGTTCCGGGTCGGGCACCTGCTTGAGCAGCAGCCGTGCGCCACCACCTTGATTCATGAATCGTTCGACGTGCACCTTGAGATTGGCCTGGAAGATATTGTCGCCGAGAATTACGGCCAGAGACTGTCCGTTGGCGAAGTTCTCCGCCAGCCCCAGCGCCTGGGCGATCCCCCCTGCCTCATCCTGGACCTTGTACGTAAACCTGCAGCCGAACTCCTTGCCCGAGCCCAGCAGGCCCACGACATCCCCCATGTGCTCGACGCCGGTCACAATCAGAATTTCCTCAATCCCGACGCCGGTGAGCTTCTGGATCGGATAGTAGATCATGGGTTTCTGGCCTACCGGCAGCAGGTGCTTATTGGTCACCTTCGTCAGCGGCCGCAGACGAGACCCGGTCCCACCGGCAAGCACAACCCCTCTCAAGTTCATAACCATCTCCCAAATCCCCAGGCGATAGCGAAAACACGACGGATTCTATGCACTCCCCACAGCGGCGTCAATCAACACTCCATATATCGCGCAAAAACACAATCGACACATACGAAATCCACCGCCCACACAACCACCTCCGTCCATCCTTACGTCCGATATTCGAGGCGACCAGGCATATCCTGATACACGATGTATCGACCATCCGGCAGGATAACTCAACACGATTCCCGCAAAGGCCGGCCCGGCAGGCCGCACGAAAAAAAATAGCGATTAAGGCGGGTGGCATCGTGAAGCCCGCAGGGCCTGGCGATCCGAAACGCGACAAATCGCGTTTGGGAACCCTTCGCGATGGCCGGACGTGGATCGCGTCCAGCAGCCCCCAAGCTCGGTTGAGGGTGCCATCCGCCGAACCATACCCGTCCTGCCTCAGACTTGTTGTGCACTTGGCCCGGCACGCAGGCCATGAAAGTATTTGACAGCCGCGGTGGCAACCTGCTATATTTCACGTAACCAGACTTGTTTGTCGGGAGTGTAGCTCAGGAGGTAGAGCAACGCACTTTTAATGCGTAGGTCCTGGGTTCGAATCCCAGCACTCTCATTCTCCTAAACCTAACATTTTGCGGGACTTAGGGCATTACCCCTTTCAGATTTGTTTGGGACTTGGCTTCCGCCAAGGTTCCGCTTCCCATGGCCGCCAAGACCGTTATGACCAAACGCGAAAAGACCGCCGATGGCAAGAGCAAAAACACCTTGGATTTTCGAGAAGCCAAATCGCGACGGAATCTGCGTCGGCTGGTACGACGTTCTCGGCAAGCGGCACAATAAGAAGTTCGCGAACAAATCTCTCGCAAACCAACACATCGCCCGCCTCACACTCGAGTTGAACGGTGAATCTCGTCGCCGGAGTCATGGGGCCCTGCCAAATGCTGATTCGAAAAAACCTGCAGGAGGCTGGAGCTGTGACGAGAAGCTATTGCCTGAGTCACGAGACAGTGATATAATAAGAAGTGGCCCTGCCTCTTATATGAAATGCGAGGAATGTTATAAGCTATTGCATGGCGAGAAAACGCCGTAATCCCGGTCCCGATCGAGCATCTTGCCTTTCGCAGATACAAGTACAGAGGCTCGTTGCGCACGTCGAGCAACGTGCGGATCAAGGCAGACGCGATGGAACGACCAGGGCTATCATTGATGAGCTCATCGTGTTGACCCTCCTTCATGCAGGTCTGCGAGCCCGGGAGCTGTGCTCGTTGCACATTGCGGATACGCCCGCCCATCATGGCAAGCCCGAGTTGCACGTTCGGAACCTGCGTCGCAACACCAGCAGGATCGTCTCCATCCCGCCAGAGCTGGTCCCTGCCTTCCAACGGTTTGTGCGGCTGTATAGAGCCGGCGCACAACCGGCCGACTTTCTTTTCCTGAGCGAGCGAGGCTCGCCGTTCGGCTACATCAGTCTATACAGCAAAGTGCGAAGGATCGGCCGGGAAGCGGGAATCGGGAGGCTGCATCCCGCCGTGCTTCGCCATGCCTTCCTCGTTAGGTTGTACGAGAAGGAGCAGGACCTTCGGCTCGTCCAGGAGCAGGCAGGACACGCACGCCTCAAGAGCACGGCCTCCGCTGTACATCCACATCCGCCTATTCAGAGGTGTGACGCCTGTGACAAGCCGGTGGCCCCGGGCCATGGCGTGAGGATCGACTCGGGACAGGTGCTTTGTCCGAGCTGTCTGAGCGACTTGCGGAATCGGTGATTCGGGAGCAGTGACATAAAGGCGGAGGACGGAAGATGGATAACAGAGGAGGAAAGATGCTCCTACCCTCTACCTTCCGTCTTTGGCCTTTGACCTGTACCGGACAAGAGGGATGCACAGGATAACGATGGGCTTGCGAAGACCCCGGCAAATCGGTTATGCTGGTGGTGGCAGGTGAGGAGGGAGCCGAAAAGACGAGTGCTGCCGGTGCCATTCGGACTTCAATTCAGGGATAGATATACTAATCAGTGTAGCCGAGGGTAGACTGCATGGATTCTCAGCAGAGTCCCAATCCAACCCAGACGGCGGGCGAGCCGACCCAGGGCAAGGCCGTGGGCGGACGCGGTCGGCACGATGGCTCACTTAGCCAGTTCCTGTCCAATTTGCTGGCGGCGGAGAGTCGCTTAGGTCCCGCTGAGGGCGGTGCAGTTCTGCGCAACGGTGAGGGAGACAGGGTAGATGTGCTGGCCCTGTACCCCGAGTTGGCCGAGAATGGCAAACCGCCGGCCTGGTTGAGCCAGGCGGCGGCGCTGGCCCGGGAGAGCATGCGAACGGGCCGGACTGTCACCGGCGGATGGTCAGAGCCTGACGGTGAGCGAGGCCGGCCGGCCCGACGATATGTCGTAGCGGTTCCGCTTACCCTGGCAGAGGTGCCATCGGTAGCGGCGGCCTTCCTGGTCCATGCGTCAGATGAGATGGCGCTGCGGACGGTTCGGGAGCGGATTGAGCTTGGCCTGTCGCTGCTGAGCCTCTCCGAGTCCCGGCAAGCCCTCCAGAAGAAGGAGCTGGATTTGCGTCGGCTTCGCAAGGCCATGGAGACGCTTTCTGCGATCAATCGCCACCGTCGTTTCGGCAGCACGGCAATGGCCCTGTGCAATGAGACAGCCTCCCAGTGGCAGTGTGACCGTGTCAGCCTCGGTCTGCTCCAGGGCCGGTACGTGCACATCAAGGCCATTAGCCATGCGGAGAGTTTCAGTCGCAAGATGCAGGTTGTGCAGGACCTCGAAGCGGCGATGGAGGAGTGCCTGGATCAGGATGTGGAGGTGATTCATCCAGCCTCAGCGGACTCGACGTACATCAGCCGGGCCGCGGGCGAACTGTCCCAGCGGCATGGTCCTCTGGCGGTCGCCAGCTTGCCTATTCGTCACGGTGAGAAGCTCTGGGGGGTCGTGACACTCGAGCGACCTCCAGACCGGTCGTTTACGGCCGAGGAAGTGGAGTCGCTGCGGCTGGCACTGGAGTTGTGCACGACGCGACTGGTGGCCTTGCGCCAGCAGGATCGCTGGCTGGGCGCCAAGATGGCCAGCGGCGTGCGGAGCAGTCTGGCCCTGCTGGTGGGGCCTCGGTATACGTGGGTCAAGTTGCTGACGATCCTGATCGTGGGAGCAGCCGCATTTCTGGTCTTCGCGAAGGGAAACTACCGGGCCCAGGCCTCTTTCGTTCTGGAGGGCACGGAAAGACAAGTGGTGCCGGCGCCGTTCGACGGTTTTATCAAGACGGTCGATGTGGAGGTGGGCGACCCGATCGAGGCCCACGAGACAGCGCTGGCCGAGCTCGATACGGCGGAACTGCGTTTGAAACTGGCGGAGGCCCGCGCGGAAAAGGCGGGCTATCTCAAGCAGATGGCGGCGGCCATGCGGGATAACGAAACGGCCCAGGCCCAGATCGCCGAGGCCAACGCCGAGAAGGCCCAGGCGCAGATCGATTTGTTCGAATACATGATCGGGCAGGCCAGACTGGTTTCCCCTTTGAGCGGCATCGTGGTGGAAGGCGATCTCAAGCGGCAGATCGGGGCTCCGGTCAAGACGGGTGATCTGCTGTTTGAGGTCACGCCCTTGGCTTCCCTGCGGGCGGTCCTGCATGTGCCGGAGGACCAAATCAACGATGTCCGGGTGGGCCAGCGCGGTCGTCTGGCGACGGCGTCCTATCCGGCCGAGCGCATCCAGTTTGAAGTCGAGCGGATCAATCCGATTGCCGAGGTCGTCAAGCAGGAGAACATCTTTAAGGTCCGCGTCCGACTGCTGCAAATCCATCCCTGGATGCGGCCGGGCATGGAAGGCGTGGCCAAGATCGACATAGACAAGCGGCCCTACGCCTGGATCTGGACCCGTAAGATCATCAATTGGGTCCGCATGAAGCTGTGGCTGTAGAGGGCAAGGGCGTTCGATGGCCGTGGACCGACCGACATTTCACGAGGCGTGGTACCGGGTGGCCGACTTGCGGCCCCGGCTGCTGGCAGGTGTGCGGGTGCACCGCCAGCATTTCCGGGGCCAGCCCTGGTACGTCCTTGAGAATCCCACCAGCGATCAGTACTCCCGCATCAGTGAGGAAACCTATCGATTCATCGGTCTGCTCAACGGGCGGCGGACCGTGTCCGATGCCTGGCGCATCTGCAATGACAAACTCGGTGACCGGGCCCCCACGCAGGGCGAGATCATCCAGTTGCTGGGGCAACTGCATGCGACCAATCTGCTGTACGTGGAACTGACGCCGGACAGCGAGGCTCTCTTTAGCCGCTATCGTAAGAGAATCACTCGCGAGGTTCAGAACTATTTGATGAACCTGCTGTTTGCCCGGGTGCCCCTGCTGGACCCGAACCGCTTTCTGGATCGCTGGGTGGGTGTGGTCGGCTGGATTTTCAGTTGGTTGGGACTGCTGCTATGGCTGGGACTTATCGGGACGGGAGTCTATTTCGTAATCGGCAACGCCGGGACACTGATCAGCCAAAGCTCCGATGTGCTGGACCCGGACAATCTTATTTTCCTGTACCTGACCTTTGTCTTGATCAAAGTTTTTCACGAGTTCAGTCACGCCTTTGCCTGCAAGAAGTTCGGCCGGCTCAACGGTAATGGCGGCGAAGTGCACAAGATGGGTGTGATGTTCCTCGTGCTGTTCCCTCTGCCGTACGTCGATGCCTCCAGCGCCTGGGCCTTCCGCAGTAAATGGCATAGAGCGCTCGTAGGAATGGCCGGTGTCATGGCGGAGCTGGCGGCCGCGTCAGTCGCGGCGGTCATCTGGGCCAATACCTCGACCGGGACGCCTCACATCATTGCCTACAACGTGATCTTCGTGGCAAGCGTCTCGACGGTGCTGTTCAACGGTAACCCCCTCCTGCGGTTCGATGCCTATTACGTCCTGGCGGACCTGATCGAGATTCCCAATCTGGGCCAGCGGGCACGCCAGTACCTCACCTATCTGGGTAAGCGCTATGTCTGGGGACTCAAGCGGGCGTGGAATCCAGCCTTCACCGCCGGCGAGCGCTTCTGGTTCGTCTTCTACGGAACCACTTCTTTCGTGTACCGCGTTTATATCTCGATTCGAATCCTGCTGTTTCTGAACAACCGGCTGCCGAAGCCATTGTTTATTCTGGTGCCCATTCTGGCGTTTTCCGGCATTGTGGGCTGGTTGCTGGTGCCGGTCGGCAGGTTCCTGCACTATCTGGCAACGAGCGAGGAATTGTCGCGCAAGCGCTTTCGTGCCATCACGTCGACGGTGGTGCTTGTTGCGGCCCTGGTCGCGGGACTGGGCGTATTGCAGGTGCCGGACTACTGTCGGGTCGAGGGAATCGTGGAGCCGGCGAAGCTGTCCATCATTCATCCCGAAGCCGATGGCTTCGTCATCGGCTCTCTCCCCTCGCAAACGAAGGTCTCACCGGACGGCCCAGTGCTGGTCGAGGCGGTTAATCCCGCCCTGGAGGCCGAGCGACGCAGTCTGGCCGCGCAGCGGCAGGCCCTGGAGGTCCGGCGGCGGCTGGCGGTCATGGAGGAAGTGGCGGCGGCACAGATTCTCGACGAGCAACTGGCGGCTATTTGCGAGAAGATTATCCGCGTCCATCAGCAGCTTTCGTCCCTGCGTCTGGCGGCGCCTGCGCCGGGCGTCTGGGTCTCGCCCGAGATCGAATACACCAGCGGCAAATACATTCGTCGCGGCGAGGATATCGGCGTCGTGGCCGATCTGAACGACTTGATGATTCGCGCCACGGCGGGGCAGAACACGGCCGCGGTCATTATCGAGCAGGCGAAAAGGAGCGTGGCGATTCGGGCCAACGGACGCCCCGAGCGGACCGTCACGGGAACCATCGAGAAGATCTTTCCGGCGGGACAGGAACAGTTGCCTTCGCAGGCCCTGGGCTATGCGGTCGGCGGCTCGATGCCGGTGGACTTGCGCGATCCACAGGGCACGAAGGCCGCCGAGATGTTCTTCGAGATTCGGATTCGGCCGCACCTGGCGGAATCCGACCGGTGGCTGACGGGCCAGCGCGTCATCGTGCGGATTACGCTACGCCCCAAGTCTCTGGCGGCCCAGGCGTACCACTATGGCCACCAGCTATTCCAACGGAGGTTCCATATCTAAATGGCCCTGGTACCGAGCACCATGTGGCGCATGCTGGAGCAGCGGGTGGAAGATAAGCCGCTGGCGAGAGGTCTCGACGCCGTTTGGGATGCCGGGGCCGGCTTGATGAGTCGGTGTGTGCCGAGACGACGGCAATTCCTGCGCCGGGCGAGGCGGGTGCTCCAGCTCGAAAAGCAGTTCTCGGATCTGCCCAATGCCAAGCTCCAGGAAGCCGTGGAGCGACTGCGCGAGATCTTCCGGCGGGGCCGCGATACGAAAGACGACCTCGACCGGGCCTTTGCCCTGGTTCGCGAAGTGGCCGCCCGCCAGATTGGGGAAAGACCCTTTCTCGTGCAGGTGGCCGGTGCGTTTGCTCTGGAGCGCGGCTGCGTCGTAGAAATGGCCACCGGTGAGGGTAAGACTCTCACGGCGACACTGCCGGCCACCGTCGCCGGCTGGCGGGGTCGAGGCTGTCACATCATTACCGTCAACGATTATCTCGCCAAGCGCGACACAGAGTGGATGGGCCGGATTTACCATTTCTGCGGCCTGAAGGCGGCTTATGTCGAGCAGGGCATGCCGCCCGCCGATCGCCGGGCCGCCTACGCGGCCGATATCACCTATTGTACGAACAAGGAAGTCACGGCCGATTTCCTGCGGGACCGGCTCCTGCTGGGTCGCTGCGGCAGTTTGTCGGCGGCTCTCTTGGACCGCGTCGCCGGTACCCCCCGGCCGACGCTCGACTTACTGGTTCAGCGGGGATTGGATTATGCGATTGTCGATGAGGCCGATTCCATCCTGATCGATGAAGCCGTGACACCGCTGATCATCTCGGGACCCGCCCCCAATCCTGAGCAGATCGAAGCTTTTTGCCAGGCGGCTCGTCTTGTCGCCCAACTGGAGGCGCACCGCGACTACCGCATGGACTTGCGGTACCGCGAAGTGGAACTGACGGACGCCGGCAAGGGGCGGCTTCGGCAATTGGCCGCCGGTCTGGGTAGCCTGTGGAAAGGTAGCAGACGCGCGCAAGAGCTGGCGGTCCAGGCGCTGACGGCCAAAGAGTTCTACCGCCGCGACCACCAGTATGTCGTCGAGGAGGACAAGGTTGTCATCGTCGATGAGTTCACGGGCCGCTTGATGCCGGATCGGCAGTGGCGCGACGGTCTGCATCAGGCGGTGGAAGCCAAGGAGAGCGTCGAAGTCACGCCGCCGAAAGACACCTACGCCCGAGTCAGCTTTCAGCGGTTCTTTCGGATGTATCGCAAACTGGCCGGCATGACCGGTACGGCCCAGGAGGCGACCGCCGAGTTCTGGCAAATCTATCATTTGCCGGTGGTCGTCATCCCGACCAACCGGCCCTGCATCAGGCGGTACCTGCCCGATCTTGTCTTTACGAACGAGGCCGCCAAGTGGAAGCGGATCGTAGCGGAGATTGTGCGGGTCCATGCCACCGGCCGGCCGATCCTCGTGGGCACGCGCAGCGTCCGTGCCAGCGAATCGCTCAGCCGGCTGCTGACGGAACAGGGCCTGGAGCATCAGGTCCTCAACGCCGTTCACCATCGGCAGGAAGCGGATATTGTCCGCTGTGCCGGCGAGCGAGGCCGGATCACGGTAGCCACCAACATGGCCGGACGCGGAACCGACATCAGACTCGGACCCGGCGTGGTCGAATTGGGCGGCCTGCACGTGATCGCCACGGAGCGCAACGAGTCCTTGCGTATCGACCGCCAGCTCTTCGGCCGCTGTGCCCGCCAGGGCGATCCGGGCAGTGCCCAGGCCATCGTCTGCCTGGAAGATGAGTTCGTGTCCCGCTACGCCAAGGGTCCGGCCGGCTACCTCAAGAAATCTCATCGACGAAGTGAAAAAGATATTTCCTCAATACTAACAAAGGCGGCATTCCACCGGGCCCAATCCCGAGCCGATCGTTTGGCGCTACGCCGTCGCAGGGCCGTGATCAAGACCGACCACTGGCTCGATGAGCACTTAAGCTTCGCCGGCCGAGAATAGGAGAGCTTACTCCTCTTGTGACTCAGGGGCGGGGTCGGTTTCAATGACCTTGTCCAGTGCGCTCTGGACGCGGTGCAACTCCAGGACCGTCCCGGTAGCCTGAGCCAGCTCGGCAATGGCGATATTGTAATCCGCGATAGCTCGGGCTTCAGACCGCCGGGCTTCCGCCAGGTCCTGCTGCGCCTGGAGCTTGACTAATAGAAATTCGGGCGTCAATTGCTCGCGGACTTCCTCGGTATCCTGCAGGGCCTGCAATTGGATCTCGGCCGCCTCGGCCGCCTGTCTCTCGACCTGGATCTCGGCGTAATTGGTCTGGGCTTTTCGCATTTTCTCTTTGACTTGGACGGCTATCAAATCGGAGATACTGTGCAAAGAGGAGATCGCCTTACGCCGCTCCAGTCTGCGCTTGTACAGTTCCGCCGCTCGCTCGCGGTTGCCCAGAGGATACTCCAGCACAACCCCTACGGCATAGCTGACAAAATCATCATGCTCCAGACTTCGGTGTGCTTCAATACGATCTTCCCCGATGCCCGTACCCCGTGTCGAAGCCACCAGATCCAATCTGGGCATGTACTGGTTCTCGGCGACCTCGACGTTGATGTCGGCGACCTTCATGGCGATGTGTGCCTGCTGAACCTGCGGATTGTTCTCCATCGCCATTGCCACCAGCTCATCCGTATGGAGCTCCTTCGCCTCCAAATAGGGCTCCGTGACGGGAACAATCTCGATCTCTGTCAGGATGTTCAGGTCCGGGGCCATCATCAGACCCAGCAGGGCATCCTGGGCATCGACCATCCTCTTTTGGGTCTGGACCAGAAACGCCTCCCGCAGCTTCATGGAGGCCTCCGCCTGTTTGGTTTGCACTGCGGTGGCATCGATGCCTCGACGGCCGCGGACCTTCTCAAGAGTCGTGATGGATTGGTCCAGTAGAATTCTCTGAATCTCCAGGTCCCGCCGGGCCTGGACCAGCAGCCAGTAGGCGGCAATCACCTGGGCCGAGACCTCCTCGGCCCTCTGCCGAAAGCCCGAGAGGGCGACGGCGTAATTGAGCCGGGCGACGCTGACGCCCGCGAGGTTGACCTGTTCCCAGGCGTCCCGCCAAAGCGGCTGTTTCACCTGAAAGACCAGCAGGGGTTCATAGCGCGTCGATAGCGTCCGGCCGAAGAGGTCATCCCAGCTTCTCGTCAGGGCGTACGAAAACGACCACTGTGCCCCGGTGGTGACTCTCTGCTGAACCCCGGCTTCCGCCGTACGGACGTCTGACCTTCCGGGCTGAAAGATGCTGTTGCGGGGGTTGTCATCCTGTTCGTAGTCGTACCGACTGAAGGCCACCGGATCGAAACTGGCCGCCGCCTTCGTAATATCGGTCTTGGCAATGGCCGGATCGAAGCTGACGACCCGGATCTCGGGACTATTGGCCAAGGTCCTGACGATCGCCTGCTCCATCGTCAGTCGGACGAGCTTTTTGCCGGTGTTGGTGTCCTCGATGATCTCGACGTTGCCGAGCGGCGGCTCGAGCGGCTTCGAAACCGGCTCCAGTACGCCCAGAGGATTCGAAGTATCCTCGCCCCGCGTGTCCACCCGCTCCTGCGGACCTTTGTCAGCCAGCGTCTGCTGATAGGCCCCGATCTCACCCCTGTCACCGACCTTGTCGGAGACACATCCGGCAAATGCGACCCCGAGCAGAGCAACGAATAGCAGAACTTGCGGCGGTGGAGATGGGAATCTCCTGATAGATGGCTCGATATTCGATTTGCTCCAACCGCCCCCCCAACCACGCGACGAACCTCTGGGGCGACTGATCATTCGGATTCTCTCCCTCGATTGTGTTACTCTGTGGAAAAGCTCACCTTGACGTCTTCTCCCGCGGGCCTCCTGGCCGCGTTCGGCACTTGGACGCGGACCTGCAACGTGCCACTGGCGGCATCCGCCACGGCCGCCACGAACAGGACCTTACCTTCTATGCTCCGTCCTGCCGGCTCCGGGAATTCGACAGCGGCTTTCTGACCCAACTTGAGCGTTCTGCTTCTGGTCAAAGGTACGGGCACATCGATCCAAAGCGGATCAATCTGGACGACTCGCACGACATCTGCTAAGGCATTGACGGACTCGCCCGGCTCGACGTGGACCTTCTCGATGGACCCGGCAATCGGACTTTTCAGTTGCATGTGCTCGACGCGGATTCTCGCCTCCTGACACTTGTGCTGATCCTGCTCGTGCTGAAGTTTGGCGACCTCCAGGGATAGCTCGGCGATGGTGACCTCCAGCCTGGCGTGCTCGACCTCCAGTTCCGTAGCCGCCTCGCGGGCGGCAGCTTTCTCCAGTTTCTGCAGGTCCACTTTCTTTTGCGCCAGGGACGCCTCACTGGCCTGGATCTGACTGGTGTTGTTGCTTTGGGCCTCAATCTGGGCCAATTGGGCCCGCTCGATACCATCATCCTGCTGAACCAGGACCTGCTCGGCCCCGACGATGTCCCCTTCCTGGAAATAGACCTTCGCAATCCGGCCGGGCTGCACGAAAGAAAGCGTGATATCCGCGCTCGGCCGCGTGATGGCTCGAATCCCGCCATTCATGCCCGCCGATGCGCCACCAGCAAGTACACCCGCCGCAAGGCAGAGAAATACTCCAAAACGCGTTCTCTTTTCGAGCATGGGCCGAGCCTCCGTACCAGTCTCCGAAAAATACATGATACCATCTGGCAATGGAGATTTCAAGCCCATTCTGCGGGCAATGGGGCAGAACGGCACGCCGAGTCCTCAAGATGGAGTCCCTGCCGGCCGGCGGGCGTATTGTCCTCATCCAGTGGATAGGTCAGGTGCCGGAGGGTGACTACCCGGGTATCAAAAGGCGCGTGCAAAACCCGTCGCTTTGAAGAAAGGATGGTTTGCCGTAGAAACTGCCCGGAATCCGGGCGATCGAGGGCAAGCTTCAAGACGGCGTCTCGGCTGCGACCGCTATCCCAGACCGGTCCCTGTATCATGCTGAGATCATCGCCATTATCGGCCCCTGTCACCGCCCCAAAGACCAGGCTGTCAGAGAAACTGCGGAACCAAAAGAGCAAACGAAGGAGGAGCAGAGCATACATCTCAAATGAAGTGGAAGGCACCGTCCTACCGGCCTGGCCTGCTTGGTATGCAGTGGTCAAGCTGCGTCGGGCCCCCCTCAGGCCCTTCTTGCATGGCGGTATCGAACCTCAACTTACGCGGAGCCCAGTCTCGAGAAATCGGTCTCCGTGAAGTCCCCCGGCAGGCCTGCGCCATTCGACAGCCCCACGATCCCATCGCGGGCCCCCACCGTCAGCCACGCCAACTGAATCCCACCATCGAAGTACATCTCCACCTGCATCGTGTTCACGCTGCCGGTATCGAACTCCACCACCCGCTGCCACGTCACCACCATCCGATCCGACCACTGTATCCAACTGACCACCGCCCCCGCACTGCCGGCGTTGAGATCATCAAACAACACCGACACCCGCGGCGTATCGAAATGGTCCGCCAGCGTCTCCGAGTAGTCCGCATCCGCCTGCGTAAAGGTCAAATACCCGTTGCTGCCGACGTACAAGCTGCCGTAGCTTTGCCCGCACAGGACCACCATCCGGCCCGAACCCACCGTCACCCGCACCGCCTCATCATCCCCCAGCGACAGGACCGTGCTGCCCGACGGCTCCGTCGGCAGGGCCGTAATCGACCGTGTCGTGAACGTATAGCCCGACCCGCCCGGGCTGAACAGAATCGCCTTATTGGCCAGATCGAAACTGTCCGCTCCCCCCAGGAACTGCTCCGCCGGCACCGAACCGCCCGTTCCGCCCGTCACCACACCCGTAATCGCAAAGTCAAACGGGTTCTCATCACTGTCGTTCGTCGCAAACGAGATCGTTCCGCTCCTGGTCCCGGCCGTCGCCGTCTCCAGCCGCACCGTGAACGTGTCCGAGGCCCCCGGAGCCAGGCTGGCCGATAGACCCTCCGTCAGCGTAAAGCCTGTCGGTACCGTCACCGCTCCCAGCGTCAGGGTCCCGGTCCCGTCATTACGAACCGTGAACGTGCGACTGATCGGGCTGCCACCCTGCGCCACGGAGCCAAAGTCCGTCCCATCGGTTGTACTCGGCGTCGTGTCGCCATCACTGATGGAGACGCCGTTGCCCTGCACCGTCACCTCCGGAGCCGTCGCTCCGGTCACCACGCCCGTGATCCGGAAGTTGAAGGGATTCTCATCGGGGTCATTGTTCGAGAAGGAGAGATCTCCGGTTTTCGTGCCCGCTATCGCGGTGTCCAACTGGACCGTAAAGGTGTCTGACGCCCCGGGTGCCAGGCTGGCGGACAGATCCTCGATCAACGTGAAGCCGCTGGGAACCGTCACTACTCCCAGCGTCAGCGTCGCCGTACCGTCATTGCGGACCGTGAACACCCGGGTCATCGCCACGCCGCCTTGAACCACGGAGCCGAAGTCCGTATAGTCGGATAGGCTGGGGGTCGTATCCCCATCCGCAATCAAGGCACCATTGCCCAGGACCGCGACCTCCGGCAAGGGAGGCAACACTGTCCCCGTGATCCGGAAATTGAAGGGATTCTCATCCGGGTCATTGGTGGTAAAGGAAATATCCCCGCTCTTGGTTCCTGCCGTCGCCGTATCCAGCCGCACCGTGAACGCATCCGACGCCCCCCACGCCAAACTGCTCGACAGACCCTCGACCAGCGTGAAGCCCTCCGGGACACTCACCGGCCCAAGTGTCAAGATAGGCGTGCCGTCATTGCGGACCGTATAGGTACGAAGGACCGCGGAATCGCCCACGCGCACGGAACCGAAATCCGTGCCGTCCATCAGCCATGGGCTTGTATCACCATCGGTTATCGAGATTCCATTGCTGCCGAGCACCGTCACGTCCGGCACCCAAGACTCCACCGCTAACCGTGTGCCGGTGATCATACCGACATTATTGGTTTCTACCAACTCGGTCTGGGCAGCCTCCGAGTCGATAATCCAACCGATGTAATAATTGCCCGCCGGCATGTCGGGTAGAGTCCCGGTCCAGATAGCGTCCGTCCAACTGAACGGGGCCAGTGAGGAGATGACTGCGTCCCCAAGCCGATAATCGCTGGTTTCAATCGTGTTGTTGGCGGACGCATAGAACGTGACCTTGAAGCTTCCTGCTGCGGCGGTGCCATTGTTTCGCACAACAGAACGAACGGTAAGGGTGTCACCGGGCCGCAACGGTCCCGCCGTGAAGTAAGCGAACGTAGTCTTGAACCACTTGTCGTAGTCCAGCAGGTCAGGTCGATCTATCGGAGTGGGCTCGTTGGCAATCAAGCTCGATATCTGGTTGAATGTGGCCTCCGTCATGCGTGTAAACGCATTATAGTAGGTTGGCTCGCCCGGATCCCACCGACCGTTGCCATTGGAATCTGTGTACGTGCCATGGGAGGTGACCCCGTGAACGTACTGGCCCAAGCCGCTGCCCGGATCATACGTGTAGTACAAGCCGCTGCCGCTCTGCCCTCCCCATATGTCCATCGTTTCGGAGCGCAATTGGTAAGGCGTAACTCCGTAGTTGCGGGCGTTGTCCGATTGGCTCCACTGATCATATTCGAGGGGCGTCAGATCTCCAGGATATCCCGCCAGGTTTCCGTCCCTAAAGTACCAGGCATCGTCGGTTGTGTATCCGTAGCCGAGCCAGCCTGTGAAATCGCCGATATTTCGATCCGTACGGACCAGCGCCATGTCCCAATCCCAATTGCCGTATGCCGTCCACCCCGCCCAGGAATACAGCGCTACCGCCTGTGCCTCACCCCAGTACTGGTATTCTGACCGGCGGAAATCCGTCCCATTCTCGAAGATTTTCTCCCAGTCCTGCCCGGGCGAAAAGACCAATTGGCTGGCCCAGGACCCACCCCCACCCAGATTCACGCAATGCCCGGCCGTAATGAAGAAGTCAGGGCTGATCATGGTGCCCGAAGCCGAGTACTCCCCCAGACCCGGGAATGTGCCCCAAATGCGTCCTTGAGCCGACCAGGGATACGTGAGGAGATCATCATGGGGCACCCGCTCACGCCAGTCTTGACCGAAGATGAAGTTTGGCTGGATGGAATCGAGACCGGCTGAACTCTCGGTGCCTGACGTGCCTTCGGGCACCAACAACGGTTGCAGGTAATCGCGGATTCCCTCAAATCCTGATACCTCCTGCCCACCGACGTTTATGCCCGCTTCCAGCAGAACTCCCAGGCTATCTTCCAGCGAGAGCACCCGCTGGGTCCGTGTGGCGTAGTCAAATTCGACCAACTGCCAAGGCGACACCACCTCGGCCGAGTCGGGGGCTACGAAGAAGCCAGGGTCAGCGGAATCGATGGCAGAGTCCCCGCGCCAGTCGAGGAAGTCACGTACGTCCGAGTCAGAGCGGTTATCCGCAAAAAGCCCCGCTGTTGCTTCAGAAGTGATCAGGTCCTGCCCATCCAAGGCTGCCCCTGACAACAGGAAATCACCACTCTCCCCCGAGTATTGTGAAGTGGTGCCAATGCTGATTGAGCTGACCTGGGCATCCGCCGGGGGCCCCCGGATCGCGGTAGGTGACACATTCGAATCCACTATTATGGTCTCCTGCTCGGCAACAACCGAACTGGAGGATTCATTCTGGGAAGCTTCAGCAAACACATACGAACCGGTTTCCATCTGGGCACCGGATTCCACTTGCGTCATCAATGCTCCGGCGAGTGACTGCGACGCCCCGGGCTCCAGCTGGACGGATTGCGTTGCTTCATTGAGGGATCGCTCGACCAGAGTTTGCTCCCCAGGATCGCCCGGTGTCGAGATCCCTGACTCCTCCATCTGCGCCAGACTTGCTCCGTCGGATGGCGCCAATTCAATAGTCGTCAGGGATTCATATGTCGGGACCGTCTCATGTTCCTGGTTGAGGTCCACAAAGACGGCGGGTACAGCGAGTGACACTTCCAGGCGGGCCAAACGTTCGCTTCCCATCACCGTTGCATCGAGAAGGAGTCTGGGTTCAAGCTGCTCCACGCATAGTCGTCCCGCCGACGGCCCTCTCTCTCCGCCCACCACCTTCCCTTTTACCCAACTCCAGAGCCGCATCCGCATTTCTCTCCCCAGGGCATTCCCAAGGCCACGGCCTCTCGCGTACTCACGCCCTGCACAGTGTCATACTGGGAGACTCGCCTATAGCGCCCTTTCTCCGCTACGCACTACAGGCGAGCTTCACTCACCTTTACTTGGGTAAGACTACACACATTTGCCGCTCATGTCAATCCATACAAATACGTATTTCTCAATTTTTCTGGAACTTTCCTTGCGGCGACCGCATGTCCGAGACGCTGGTGACGTGCCGAGGCGTGTCTTAGGACATTCGCATCGCCATGCTCCACGCACATGACAATCCCCTGATGGCCCCACCCGTAGTCGCGGTGCAGCCAGTCTTTAGCTTGAAGCGGCCCGTCCGTCATGGCGATGTGCAGAAAACGATTGAAGGCGAAACCAAGGAAACGATCAGATTGTCCCGATTACAAGTAGTGTCCCGATATATTGCATGTGGTCGCCCGTTATCTTATAAGTTTGGCATATCATGGAACCTGATCGGCTATGTCCAATAGCCACATTGTCTATCCGCTCACATACTCTACTTTGGATGCCACGTCGCCCGTTCAAAAGTAACCACATTCTATCTGCTGTGGCGTGAGCAGGCAAAAGTGCAGAGAATCGCAAGTCCTCTGCTTGTAAATGAGGAGGCAAAACTCAACCTGTCGTTCTTTGGACTCATCACCTGACGAGTTCCCACGACAAGTGCATTGATCATCCGGGTGTTTGCTTCTGCCTCTCGTACCATCGGACTTGTTGGCCCAGAACCGCCGGCGTAAGCCTCTTGGCTTTCTTGCGTGCTGTTCATGGTTTTTCCCTCGGCATTCTTCGCTGGGTATCGGCCGGAAGAGGTCAGGATTGCAGGAAAAGGACGGCAGCGTACGTCAACTCGCGGCTTCTGGCGTCTGCGTTGACGAACGCACCCCGGTGAGGAGGATGATGGGGAGGTTGTGGCCTCGGTATCCTTTGTGTGGTAGAATGGCGAAAGAGCCTGTTCAGGGGCGGCCTCGCTGAGTCCTGCGTAGTCTCGAAGGTACCCCGCTCCGCGACAGAGCCATGACATTAGCAAACGTGGCCCGCCGGCAGTTGTGAGAGTCGTGTGGGATGATTCTGGGGGTTGTGAGTTGACTGAGCCAATGCTGACAACAGGGATTGATGAGATTGACCGCCTGATAGGTGGCGTCCTGCCCGGCGATAACCTCGTCTGGGAAGTCGATTCCGGCGCGCCTGTGGACCAATTCATCTCGGGATTCCTGGCCGCCAGTGAAGTCCAACGTGCAACCGTAACGTACGTCAGTTTCAACCGTTCTCCCCAGACGATCAGCCGTGCGTATGGCGAGCAGATGTCTCAAGGGGCCTTTCACCTCATCGACTGTTTCTCTTCCGGCAAAGGCAATAATGATAAGGTGTTCTTGGACTTTTATCAGTCCGGCGACGAGCGGATGCGCAGCTCCGTGGTCCACGTGGGCAACCCCTCCGATCCGGCGGAACTGGAAAAGGCCCTGACCGGCGTCGAAGCCGCAAGGGATGCTGGCACGCGGTATGTGTTCGACAGCCTGACGGGGATGTTGGACCTTTGGAATGACGAGGATATCGTCCTTCGATTCTTCGGGCATATCTGCCCCCGGCTGTTCGACCTCAGCACGATTGCCTACTGGCTCCTGGAGACGGAGGCCCACTCGCAGAGATTTCTCGCAAAGGTGCGGCATATCACGCAGGTCGTGCTGGAGATCGGCATCTCCCGGGGGATACGTACGTTGACCTTGCGAAAGGCCGCCAATCGGCGCAGCACCGCCATTGGCGTGCCGCAGTGGTTCCGGGTTGTTGAAGGCAAGCTGGCGATCGCTGCCGAGTCGCGGGAGGACCGCGAGCTGAGCCTTCTGACGCGGATGGGCGAGGCACTGGGCACGGCCCTGGTCCCGAACTCCTTCTTCGAAGAGACCATGAACGTGCTGGCCAGCGAATTGGGAATGATCCGCGGCACGGTCGTGCTTCTCGACCGGACTACGGGCAAGCTTCGGATCGTTGCCGCGCACGGGCTTTCGAGCGCCGAGCGGGCGCGGGGCGAGTACGACATCGGCGAGGGCATCACGGGCCGCGTGGTCAAGACCGGGCTGCCCGAAGCGGTACCGGATATTAGCAAGGACGCGAGATTCCTCAACCGAACCACGGCGCGGCAGGCTGATTCCGCTTGGCCCATCGCCTTCATTTGCGTGCCGCTCAAGGTAGACAATGAGACGGTCGGTGCGTTAAGCGTGGACCGGCCATTTGCGGTGGAGTCCACGCTCGATAAGGACCTGAGGCTGCTGTCGATCGTGGCGTCTCTGGCATCGCAGGTGCTCAAGATCAACCGCCTGCTTCAGGTTGAGAAAGAAGAGATTCTCGTCCGGGATGAACAGATGATCCGCGAATTGCGGAGCCGCTATCGCCTGGAGAACCTCATCGGTCAGAGCAAGGCGATCCAGCAGGTGCTGGCCACGGCCGCTACGGCCGCCCGGTCGAACGCACCCATCCTTATCAGCGGCGAGACCGGCACGGGCAAGGAGCTGGTGGCCAATGTCATCCATTACAACAGCCCCCGCTCCAAGGGTCCTCTCGTGAAGGTCAATTGCGGGGCACTGCCCGAGACCCTGCTCGAATCAGAGTTGTTCGGCCACGTCAAGGGGGCGTTCACCGGCGCCGTCCAGAACCGTAAGGGGCGGTTCGAGCTGGCCGACCAGGGGACGCTCTTTCTCGACGAAGTCTCAGAGATGAGCCCCCGTCTTCAGGTGAAGCTCCTGCGGGTGCTGCAGGAAAACGAGTTCGAGCCGGTCGGCGGCATGCGGACGGTTCGAGTGGACGTGCGGGTCGTGGCCGCCACGAATACGAACCTGAAAGAGGCCATTTCGCAGGGCCGGTTCCGCCAGGACCTCTACTATCGGCTCAATGTTGTGCCGATTCACCTGCCGCCGCTGCGCGAGCGCCGCGAGGACATCCCGATGCTCGTGGACCATTTTCTGGAGAAGTATAATCGAGAAAATGGCAAAACCGTGACGAAGATTTCGCGCGAGGTCTTGGACCATCTGCTCGCATACTTCTGGCCCGGCAATGTTCGTGAGCTGGAGAATTGCATCGAGCACGCCGTCGTGATGAGCCCCGGCAATACCTTATCGGCGAGTCTCCTACCGGCCGAGGTCCTCGCCGGCGCACCGGAGGGGGCAAGGCCGAGGATGGACAACGGAGGGTACGGAAACGAGGTCGCAGGACGGTCCTTCCATCCGCCATCGGTCGAACGCGAGCTTCAGACGCTTCTGGAGCGGTACTACAAGACAGCGAATGATTCCGCCGGGGCCAGGGAAGAACTCCACGGATGGATCGAGCGGATCATCCTTTCCCGGGCGATCGCGGAGGGGATGAGCCAGCGGGCACTCGCCGCCAAACTCGGTATCAGCCGCACCACTCTCCGCAAACGCCTTCAGGACTACGGCCTTGACTCCTGACCCCAAATCGAAGACTGTCACGCCCGCCAGTTCCCTCGGCATGTGGAGAGCTGAGAGTTGACCCCCTTCGTGCTGAAGGAAGCGTTTTGCAGCGTTGTCCGAGGCGTGGCAACACCGCCGCGCATCCGACAGGCAATCTTCTGCATAGATACCATAATCGGCACCTGCTGTACCGCACCTACAGATACGAGCATGTCGTGGATTTGGTCCACAAAATGGACCACTGTCCATTTAGTGATCCACTCTTGATGGGACCAAGCCTCCCATTTCAACGGCTGGTATGCCGCAAGCCCTTTGACAACAGAGAGTTATGGTTTGCGCGCCGACGTCTCAACATTGGCATGGGTTTTGCATGTTAAAGAGGGTTCTCGCGTCTGGCAGCGTCCGGCCGTTGGGTATGGCTGAACCTGACAAGGCCGCGGGCAGGCAGGAGTCTGGTGGACGGTGGTTCACATATGAATCAGGGCGTCAGATTAGTCCGGTTTGAGGGCGAAGAATCGCAGACGATAGCCCAAGTGCCTTCGCCGCAGGTCGAACTGACGCACTTTCGCAATGTGACCAACAGTGTCGTGCAGGATGCCTTGAACGTCTGGGCGGATCTCTGGGGCGAGGTCGAGAATGGTGTCGCCTGCGGTGCCGCGGTGGTGCCTGAGGCCGAAAAGGGATTCAAGCCCTCCTGTGGCTGGCCTGAATTCCTGGAGAAGATGTGGGTCCTCAGGAACCACTTGGATTTTATGGCTCGGTTCAGCCGGCGATGAACGAAACAAGACCGGATCGGACCGGGCGGGAACGCACATCCGACGGAATGCCTGACGTGCAGGCAAAAGTGTCA